>ERZ773209.3-NODE-3-length-274790-cov-9.203906_pt1 | contig 274790 bp, 257 predicted proteins | sample MGYA00511109_ERZ773209 | MGnify/ENA primary metagenome ERZ773209 (study PRJEB29015, sample SAMEA2737786) | human gut metagenome | biome: human gut; feature: human-associated habitat; material: faeces | place: China | collected 2012 ...
CGCGAGCTGGGTTTAGAACGTCGTGAGACAGTTCGGTCCCTATCTGCCGTGGGCGCTGGAGAATTGAGGGGGGCTGCTCCTAGTACGAGAGGACCGGAGTGGACGCATCACTGGTGTTCGGGTTGTCATGCCAATGGCACTGCCCGGTAGCTAAATGCGGAAGAGATAAGTGCTGAAAGCATCTAAGCACGAAACTTGCCCCGAGATGAGTTCTCCCTGAGACTTTAAGTCTCCTGAAGGAACGTTGAAGACGACGACGTTGATAGGCCGGGTGTGTAAGCGCAGCGATGCGTTGAGCTAACCGGTACTAATGAACCGTGAGGCTTAACCTTACAACGCCGAAGATGTTTTGGCGGATTGAGAGAATTTTCAGCTCTGATACAGATTAATCGATACGTCGGTGAGACGTGTTGATAAAACAGAATTTGCCTGGCGGCACTAGCGCGGTGGTCCCACCTGACCCCATGCCGAACTCAGAAGTGAAACGCCGTAGCGCCGATGGTAGTGTGGGGTCTCCCCATGTGAGAGTAGGGAACTGCCAGGCATCAAATAAAGCAGAAAGCCCGGTCGAAAGACCGGGCTTTTTGTTTTTGCGTTTAAAAAGAACCCCGTCCCGAAAGGTGCGGGGTTTTTTGCTGTGTGGGGTATATCTCCCCCCGGTGGCGCTGCGCTTACCGGGGCTACAAAAGCGTACCCCGGACAAAGTGCGCAGCACCGCCTCCGGCGAAAATTACGCCATGTTCGCTCCATTATCTCCTTTCAACGCAAAATAAAACCCCGTCATGGCAATCCCTTCGCCATAATCCACTTTTTCCCTGCCCCTGCGCTGGCGATGATCGCGAAAACCGTGCTTGCGAAAAAAAATGTGAATCCAATCACATATAAAAATATAACAATTATATAACATTTAGTTTACTAATTAATTTGTCTGCGTGACGTGGTACGCCCGACAAGACAGATTGCAGTCTTTGCTGGAGCAATATAACAATGACAGAAAGTAGCATTACCGAACGGGGCGCGCCGGAACTGGCCGATACCCGTCGTCGTATTTGGGCAATTGTTGGCGCTTCCTCGGGGAATCTGGTTGAATGGTTTGATTTTTACGTTTACTCATTCTGCTCGCTCTATTTCGCGCACATCTTCTTTCCATCCGGAAATACCACCACCCAACTGCTGCAAACGGCAGGCGTATTTGCCGCCGGATTTCTGATGCGTCCTATCGGTGGATGGCTGTTTGGTCGGATCGCTGACCGCCGGGGACGTAAAACGTCCATGCTTATCTCGGTCTGCATGATGTGCTTTGGCTCACTGGTGATTGCCTGTCTGCCGGGTTATGCGGTGATCGGCACCTGGGCCCCGGCGCTGCTGCTGCTGGCGCGTCTGTTCCAGGGGCTGTCTGTTGGCGGAGAATACGGCACCAGTGCGACCTATATGAGTGAAGTCGCGGTGGAGGGTAAGAAAGGCTTCTATGCCTCCTTCCAGTACGTTACGCTGATTGGTGGTCAACTGCTGGCTGTATTAGTGGTTGTGGCGCTCCAGCAGGTGCTTAGCGATGAAGATCTCCATGCCTGGGGATGGCGTATTCCTTTTGCCCTCGGGGCGGTACTGGCTATCGTCGCGCTGTGGCTGCGTCGCCAGCTGGACGAAACCTCGAAGCAGGAGACCCGGGCGCTGAAAGAGGCTGGCTCATTTAAAGGGTTGTGGCGCAATCGCCGGGCCTTTGCGATGGTGTTAGGCTTTACCGCCGCCGGATCGCTGACCTTCTACACCTTCACCACCTATATGCAAAAGTATCTGGTTAACACGGCGGGCATGACGGCCAGCACCGCCAGCGTGATCATGACCGCGGCGCTGTTCGTTTATATGCTGGTTCAGCCGCTATTCGGCGCCTTCTCGGATAAAGTTGGCCGCCGGACCTCCATGCTGTGCTTTGGCGTGCTGGCGACGTTATTTACCGTGCCTATTCTCAGCGCCTTGCAAAAAGTGAGCTCACCCTATGCCGCCTTCGGCCTGGTGATCTGCGCCTTACTGATTGTCAGTTTCTATACCTCGATCAGCGGCATCCTGAAAGCAGAGATGTTCCCGGCTCAGGTTCGCGCGCTTGGGGTCGGGTTGTCCTATGCCGTCGCGAACGCGTTGTTCGGCGGCTCTGCGGAGTACGTCGCGCTGTCGCTTAAGTCGGCAGGGATAGAGCACGCGTTCTACTGGTATGTGACGGTGATGGCCGCCATTGCCTTCCTTGTCTCCCTGATGTTGCATCGCAAAGGGAAGGGGTTGCGTCTGTAACGCTTACTGATGAGCCAACTGCCATACAGCGTAGCCGGTGGTCGCGCCGGCGACATCCCAGGCAAAATCCTTCCAGCTCCAGCCGCTCCCAGCCGGGCGGCTGTCCCAAAGCTCTTTTGAGGCGCCAAGGCTGACGGAAAACATCAGGCCGATAGCCGCGCTGCGGTCCCGGCTGTAACCCTGATGTTGCGCATATTCATTGCCAGCGGCAGAGAGCATCGCTGAGGCCAGAAAATGCTGGGCTTTGTCCTGACCGGACCATGCATCATTTGCCATGTGGCTGCAGCCGGTTAACAGCAGCGAAGCAATCACTATTATCGTACGCATAGCGCTTCCAGAAAAAAGCCCCGTCGAGGCGGGGCTGATAGTCAGAGAATACGGCTGATCAGCCGGTCAATGCGGATCCGCCGCAGGCGGCGGATCAGTTTTCGCACTTTCACCGGATAGTCGGCGATACTTTGCAGATCCCGATAATGTTTCACTACCGTGGTGTGGGTGCGGATGAGCTTCAGCTCTTTCTCCCGCATGGCCCCCAACTGCCGCTTTGGATCGTGGATCAGAATGGCGTTTTCCAGATCGAGCCGCCAGGCGCGCGGGTTCAGGTTGTTGCCAGTGAGCAGCATCCACTCATCGTCAACCCACATGCCTTTCAGGTGGTAGCTGTTATCATCATCCTTCCACAGGCGGACGATCAGCTGATCGGTATTGACATAATACTGCAGCCGGCTGAGGAAACGCCGCAGGTTGATCTCATACAGATAGGGAAGGGCGCCGATGATTTTAAACGGCTGATCTTCAGGAATGTAGAAATCGTTAGCCGTTTTATCGCCGACAATAATCTCCACCTGTTTTCCGTCGCGCAGCAGCTGGATGATATTTCTTACCAGTACGGCAGGGAGGTTGAAGTAGGGGGTGCAGATCGTCAGCTTGTGTTCGGCACAGGGCATCAGGTGAAAGATGGTTTTATTCAGCAGGCTCGATTTACCCAGGCCTACCAGCGGGGTGACGGAGAGTTCTTCGTCACCAGCGGTGCCGACAAAATGGTAGCTGCGGTCGCGGAGCTCCTGACGGTACTGGCGAATGTCGTTTTTGATTTCCGGGCTTCTTGGCCGATCCGGTCTGTCGAGACGGTTAACGCCGCGCCCCTGAACCAGATTGTTGTCGACCCAGTCGAACATGATGTCCGCCATTTTGCCGTTACGGATGCACTGATAGCGATCATAGCGATACTTATCATGCTGATGCAGATAAACATCATTCAGGCTGGCGCCGCTGTAGAGGACGCAGTCATCAATAATAAAGCCTTTGAAATGGAGAACGCCGAGCGCCTCCCGGGTGTTAATCGGCACGCCGTAAACGGGGATATCTACCCCTGGATTTTCATTGGCCATCCGACAATACCAGTCGGCATTGGTATTAGAGGCGGCGGCGCCGATACGGCCACGCTGAGCGCGGTGCCAGTCCACCAGAACGCGGACATCCAGTTCCGGACGCTGGCGTTTGGCGTCATAAAGGGCCTGCAAAATTCCTTTTCCGCCATCATCTTGCTCCAGATAGAGCGCAATAATGCATATACGCTGAGTGGCGTGGGCAATCCGGGTCAGTAACGCTTCCCTGAATTCCGCAGGGGCGTAAAAGAACTCTACATCATCAACTGACTGAGAAAGCTTAGGGAGTTGGGCAAGGTGTTGTTGATGTTTATTACGCTTAAATTTTGACAACATCACAGTGCGTTTCTTCTCTGTTTATTGAAGGGTCTTCTGTACCATGCAGACGACGTAAGCGGGCAATAATACCATTACTACCCGCTAATGTGGTCAACAATTGCGGTCAGCGTCGCGCGATTATCCCTGATTCAGGGGCAGCGACAGGCTGACAATCCCATCTTCCAGCTGAATATCGACGGTGAATCCCAGCTTTCTGGCGAGGCCTATCATGCCTCGGTTATTTGGCATCGTAATACCATTAAGGCGCTGCAGGCCATGGCTTTGCGTATAGGCGATCAGCTTTTCCAGCAACCTTCGCCCCAGGCCTAACCCTTTTAAATCTGAACGGACCAGAACGGCAAACTCGGCGTCAATATTATCGGGATCGGAGATCGCCCGCGTCACGCCGAGGATCTCGCTCTTCTCTGCGCTGGTCCTGACGGCAACGAACGCCATTTCTCGATCGTAGTCGATCTGGGTCATATTGGCTAAGTCGTCATGGGTAAATTCGTTGATCTCACTAAAATAGCGATAATAGAGATCTTCTTTGGTGACCTGGGCGATAAATGCGAGCAACTGTGGCTCATCTTCCGGGAGGATCGGCCGGAACAGACAGCGATCGCCATTTTTCATCACCACCCACTCCTCCAGTTGGTGCGGATAGGGACGAATAGCGAGACGGCTTTCACTGTCGCCGCTGAAGGGAGCAAGCCCCAGGGTAACGTCCAGCGCCGTAAACTCGTTGCCGGAGGCGAGCAGGGGATGAATATCCAGGCGCTGGATCTCCGGGCAGTCGACGATCAGGTTCGAGACCTGAACCAGCAGCTGGCTTAAGCCAGCGATATCCAGCGGGCGCAAGGCGCTGCGGCCGCGGATCTTCTTATTTTTGATCGCCTGGATCACCAGATAACGCGCCAGGTTCATATTCAGCGGCGGCAGCGCCACGGCGGCCTGGTCCTCGGCCCGCCACTCCACGCCGCCCTCGCCCAGCATAATCAACGGGCCGAAGACGGGATCGTGCTCAACCACTACTCTTAGCTCCTGGGCGCCAGCGCGATTGGCCATGCTTTGCACCAGCAATCCATGAATGCGCGCCTGGGGCCAGGCCAGTTTGACGCGATCGATCATCGCATCTGCAGCCTGCTGCACCTCGGCGGCGGTACGCAAATAGAGCATGACCCCCTGTACTTCTGATTTGTGCGGGATATCCGGAGAACGCAGCTTCAGCGCAACCGGATAGCCTATCTGCTCAGCGATATGCACCGCTTCCGCGCTGTCAGCGGCAATCCAGGTTGGCAGCGTGTGGATGCCATAGGCCCGAAGCACCGGGCTGACCTCGTGAGTATCCAGCGTGGTGGCGCCGTCTTCTATCGCTTGCTGCAGCAGAGCATGCGCCTCGCTGGTATTGGCGGTTAAGGAGTCTGGTAGCACCGGCGTCTCGCGCAGTTGTTTCTGGTTGCGACGGTATTCCACCATATGCATAAAAGCGGTGATCGTGCCCTCCGGCGTACGGTAGGTAGGGAGGCCGGCATCGCTGAATAAACGTCGCGCTTCCTGCGAGGAAAATTCGCCGCACCAGTTGGTCAGTACGGTGACATATTTACCGCGCGGGTGATGCTTCAGAGCGTCAATCAGGGCCAGGGCACTCTCGGTGCCCGGCGCGGCGGCGCTGGGAGAGTGGATCACCAGCAGCGCGTCATAGTCCTGACTGTTGAGCAAAACATTCACCGCCCGCTGATAGTGTTCGCTACTGGCGTCATCGCGTAGATCCAGCGGGTTGGCGATCTCCACGCCAACCGGCAACGCCTGGCGCAGGGCGTCGCGCGTCTCCTCGCTGAGAGTCGCCAGCTTACCGTTTCGCAACCAAAGCTCATCCAGCGCCAGCGCCGCCGGCGCCGCACCGTTGCTGACGATCATCAGTTTTTCACCGCGCAGCGGGCGCATGTGGCTGAGCGTTTCCACCGCAGAGAACAGCTCATGGGTATCCTGCACCCGCAGCAGACCAGCGCGCTGAATGGCCGCATCCCATGCCGGGTCCATCCCGGAATTGGCGTGCAATAGCTTCTGCGCCGCCGGACTACGGCCGCTTTTAATCACCAGGATAGGTTTGTTTCGCGAAGCGCTGCGCGCGGCGGAGACAAAGCGGCGCGCGTCGCTGAGATGCTCGAGGTACAGCAAAATGGCGCTGGTCTTGCTGTCGCGGGCCAGAAAGTCCAGCAGGTCATCGACATCAATATCCAGGCTATCACCCAGGGCGATGAAGTAGGAAAAACCCATCTCGCGCTGTTGCGCCCAGTCAAGGATAGTATTGGAGACGGCGGCCGACTGCGAGATAAAGGCCAGTTTACCGCGATGGATCGGCACCGGTGAAAAGCTGGCGTTCAGCCCTTGCCATGGGGCCAGCAGTCCGAGACTGTTGGGGCCGAGCAGACGCATCTGATAGCGCGCGGCGCATTCGAGCAGCGCCGGGTACTGTTCCGGCTGCGAAGAGAGGATGATGCAGGTCTTGCAGCCTTTTTGCCCTAAGGCTTCGAGCAATTCGAGATTACGCCTGGCGTTAGTACAGAGCACCGCCAGATCCGGCGTAAACGGCAGGCTCTCGATGGTAGGCCATGCCAGTACCCCAAGAACCGCCTTCCAGGCGGGGGTGACCGGCATCACCGGGCCATTGAAGCCGCCGGCTAACAGGTTGCGCATCATGAGATAGCCAGCTCGCTGCGGCTTCATTGATGCGCCAATAACGGCGATGGACTTTGGTCGCAGCAGCGCTTCCAGGCCTCGTTGGCTCATACCGGTCTCCTTTCATCCCAGTGACCGAATGATTTTAAACGTTTTCCACCTGGCCCGCTGTGATACTGCCCTTATGCTGGGTTTTTCCCGCCAGATAGCGGGTCCGGAAGCGGGTGAAGTGCTCGCCAAGCGCAGCGGCGGCCGGGGCATCGCCCGCCAGATCCAGCAGGGCGATGGCCACTTCCGCGGTACAATATTGTCCGTCGGCGTGCGCCTCGCGCAGATGGTAGGCAGAGATGCGCGACAGATCGACGGAGATAATCGGCAGCGCGTCGAGATAAGGACTCTTACGGAACATTTTGCGCGCTTCGGTCCAGGTGCCGTCGAGCATGATAAACAGCGGCGGTTTACCGGACGGCGGCGCGCTCAGGACCTGGCGATCCGGCCCGGCATAGGAGGCCGGAAATACGACCATGGGCTGATAATCAGGATGGGCGACCAGATCGAGCAGCGCCTGCGGCGGTTCGGTACGCGACCACTGAAACGCTTCGGTATCTGGCAGAATATCGGCGATGAGCCGGCCAGTGTTGCTGGGCTTCATCGGTTCCGTATCAAACATCACCAGGCAGAAGCGGCTGGCGGCCTGCGCTGAGGTTAACGTGGCGCACAGGCACTGCTTGAGCGGCAGCAGACAGCGCTGGCAGCGGCGGATGCGATTGCCGCGAGCAAGGAAAGGGCGGGTAGCTCGCGCGAGACGTTCGGCGCGCAGGCGAAGGACAGCGTTATCAGTCATGGGAGTCGCTAGTGAAAAACGCTATTGTCGCAGAGGTGAAAACGGGGCACAAGCGGTGCCCCGGAAGGGTTATTGTTGGCCGGCTTCGTTAAGCCAGCTATCGAATGGCGCTTTTGGCACTGCGCCATTGAGCATGTCGATCACTTCGCCATTTTTGAACATCATAATGGTCGGGATGCTGCGGATACGAAACCGGGCGCTAAGCTCACGTTCCGCTTCGGTGTTGACTTTCACAAAACGCATCTTCCCGCTACGCTCTTCCGCGACGTCTTCAAAGATCGGCGCGAAGCTACGGCAGGGTCCGCACCATGGCGCCCAGAAATCGACAACGACCGGCAGATCGTCCTTCAAGAGTTTATCCAGCGTTGCCCCGGTCGCGTTGATGACGTCGCCATCAAAAAGATCGTGACCGCAGCGTCCGCACTTTGCGCCATCCGCGCTACGATCGTCCGGGAGGCGGTTCAGAGCCTGACAACTGGCACAAACGGTATTCATAACTAACCTCTGGTTATGGGTTGCAACGTGGCACGTGGCCGATATGTTTCTGTGATGTTACATATTATCGATGAAGTGTTATTTGAGGACAATGCGTTTTGTTCGATGAGTGCAATAGAGGCCGGCTTTTAAACGAAATCATGGCGAAGCGATGGCACATCGGGTAATCTGCGCGCTTCGCGCAGCGCAGGTGGAGAAAATTGATGAGCGACGAACTGAAAAATAAAAGCGGCAAGGTCAAAGTGATGTATGTCCGCAGTGATGATGATTCTGACAAACGCACCCATAACCCACGTACCGGGAAAGGGGGAGGTCGTCCAGGAAAATCTCGTGTTGACGGCCGCAGCCGCCCTGCGCGTGACGAACGAAACAGCCGCGGCGACGATCGCAAACGTGACGACCGTAAGCGTGACGAGCGCAAACGCGATGATTTTCATCGCGACGATGCGTCTCCGTGGCGTACCGTTTCCCGCGCTCCTGGCGATGAGACGCCGGTAAAAGAAGATCACGGCGGGATCAGCGGGAAGAGCTTTATCGATCCGGAAGTGCTGCGTCGTCAGCGTGCGGAAGAGACCCGCGTATATGGCGAAAACGCCTGCCAGGCGCTGTTCCAGAGCCGTCCGGAAGCTATCGTTCGCGCCTGGTTTATTCAGAGCGTGACGCCGCGCTTTAAAGAGGCGCTGCGCTGGATGGCGGCCAACCGTAAGGCCTATCACGTGGTGGACGAAGCCGAGCTGGCGAAAGCCTCCGGCACCGAGCACCACGGCGGCGTTTGCTTCCTGATCAAAAAACGCCACGGCACTTCTGTTGCTCAATGGGTCGCGAAGGCCGGGGAAGAAGATTGCGTTCTGGCGCTGGAAGATGTGGGTAACCCACATAATCTCGGGGCGATCATGCGCAGCTGCGCGCACTTTGGCGTGAAGGGCGTGGTGGTTCAGGATGCCGGCGTGCTGGAGTCCGGGGCGGCGATCCGTACGGCGGAGGGCGGTGCGGAGCATGTTGAACCGATCACCGGCGACAGCTTTATCGATACCCTCGATCAGTTCCGCAAAGCGGGCTACGCGATTGTCTCAACGTCCAGCCATAATGGTACCCCGCTGTTTAAAGCCGAGCTGCCGAAGAAAATGGTGCTGGCGTTAGGCCAGGAACGTGATGGTCTGTCCGATGCGGCGATTTCCAGCGCCGATCTCAGCGTTGCCATCGACGGTACCGGCAACGTTGAAAGCCTGAACGTCTCTGTGGCGACCGGCGTCCTGCTGGCGGAATGGTGGCGTCAGAACAAGGCGTGATTCGCCTGCCTGAATGCAAAAAAGCCAGCTGATGCTGGCTTTTTTTATGGCTGTCAATCACTCGCTTTCAGCGGGAAGGACCGGCATCCAGTCGATCGGCGTTTCGCCGCGGTCAACCAGCCACTGGTTGGTCTGTACGAAATGGTTGCAGCCAAAGAAGCCGCGATGCGCAGAGAGCGGTGATGGATGCGGCGCCTTCAGCACGCAGTGGCGCTGACGATCGATAATCGCGCCTTTCTTCTGCGCATGGGAGCCCCACAGCAGAAAAACTACTCCCTCGCAATGCTCATTGATTAAAGCGATAACCTTATCGGTAAAGGTCTCCCAGCCCAGACTGGCGTGCGAGTGCGCCTGTCCGGCGCGGACGGTCAGGACCGTATTCAGCAGCAGCACGCCCTGTCGTGCCCAGCTTTCGAGATAACCGTGGGTGGGGCGGGTAAAGCCGGGGATCGTGGCCTCCAGCTCTTTATACATATTCAGCAACGAAGGCGGGATCGCGACGCCCGGACGAACTGAGAACGCCAGACCGTGGGCCTGACCCGGGCCGTGATAGGGGTCCTGGCCGAGAATGACGACTTTGACATCGCCCAGTTCAGTAAAGCGAAACGCATTGAAGACATCTTTTTGCGGTGGATAGATGGTGATCCCCGACTGGCGCTCTTCGGCGACGGTCTTCAGAGTATTGAGAAAATAGGGTTGTTGCTTTTCATCCGCCAGCACGTCATGCCAGGTTAAAGGGGTGGTCATCTTGCTCTCCTGCAAAAGGGTCATCGCTATAGCTTAACGGCTTCTTTCTATAGAACAAAATCGGCACGGCCTGATGCCGGCTTTTATGCAAAAAAAATTGAAAATTTACAAAATTATTTATAGCTCACAATGGCGTAACTTGATGTAAAACAATAAAAACCTCCTATACCCACGTTGGGTGAGTGGTTTTTATTGATTTATATCAAGGAATGCCGAGGGTGCGGCTGATATATATACACTCATACAACAATGGTTTTACCAATTGGCCGCGAAGAGGCCAAAATCGAATAAACACTGCCTGGGAGGCATCAAATGATTACTGGTATCCAAATTACTAAAGCGGCAAACGACGACCTGCTCAACTCTTTCTGGCTGCTGGATAGCGAAAAAGGCGAAGCGCGCTGCCTGTGCGCCAAAGGTGGTTTTGCGGAAGATGATGTGGTTGCGGTAAGCAAACTGGGTGAAATCGAATACCGTGAAATCCCGGTGGACGTGAAACCGGAAGTGCGCGTCGAAGGCGGTCAGCACCTGAACGTTAACGTGCTGCGTCGCGAAACCCTGCTGGACGCGGTTGAGCATCCGGAAAAATATCCGCAGCTGACCATTCGTGTTTCCGGCTACGCGGTACGCTTCAACTCTCTGACGCCGGAACAGCAGCGCGACGTTATCGCCCGTACCTTTACCGAAAGCCTGTAAGGCTAACGCCAGATGTGAAAACGCCGGGATATCCCGGCGTTTTTTTTACTCATCGCTGGACGCTGATGGCGTCCCGGCCGCGCTTGGCTTCCGGCGCTTACCGATATTTTTCGTATCGCGGTGGCGCTTCTTCACCCGCGGTTTCTCTTTTTCATCTTTTTTCTTCTGCGCACGCTTCGCCAGCACTTTCTTCGATGGCTTACCCGTCAGCTTCTCGCTCGGCGCACGGGTCGTCGGGCGCAGTTCATCGATAACTCTGGCTTTCAACGGCTCTTCAATATAGCGACCAATCTTACCCAGCAGCAGGTGGTCATGAGCCTCGACCAGAGAAATGGCGGTCCCTTTTTTACCGGCGCGGCCGGTACGACCGATACGGTGCAGGTAGGTATCCGCGGTACGCGGCATATCGAAGTTAAAGACGTGGCTGACGTCCGGAATATCGATACCGCGGGCAGCGACGTCGGTGGCGATCAGCACGTTGACGCGGCCGTCGGTCAGGCGCTTGATAGCTTCGTTTCGCTTGGCCTGCACCATCTCGCCTTCCAGCCAGCAGGTGTTAATCCCGGCCTCACGCAGCCAGTTAGCCAGCTCATGCACGCGCTCACGCTTACGCACAAACACGATAGCGCGGGTGGCTTCCGGCTGTTGCAGCAGATTCACCAGCAGTTTGGTTTTATGTTCGATATCGTCGGCGCGGTAGTACCACTGATGGATTTTCTTACGCTCGCGGGTTGACGGATTGGCGGAAACTTCAACCGGCTCCTCCAGCAGACGCTCAGCAAAGTCTTTGATCGCATCGCCTTCCAGCGTCGCGGAGAACAGCATAGTCTGCTTGCGCCAGCGAGTTTCACCGGCGATGGTTTCGATATCCTGGGCAAAACCCATATCCAGCATGCGGTCGGCTTCATCGAGGATTAGGGTCTCGACGGCGCGGCAGTCGAAATTCTCTTCTTTAATATATTGCAGCAGGCGACCGGTGGTGGCGACTACGATGTCCTGGTTTTCGCTGAACACTTCCGCGTGGTTCATGTACGCCACGCCGCCGGTAATGGTAGCGATGTCCAGATGGGTATGCTTCGCCAGCTCGCGGGCGTGGTCGGCTACCTGCATCGCCAGCTCACGGGTCGGCGTCAGGATAAGAATGCGCGGCGGGCCGGATTTCTTACGCGGGAAATCGAGCAGGTGCTGCAACGCTGGCAGCAGATACGCCGCCGTTTTACCGGTGCCGGTCGGCGCTGAACCGAGAATGTCACGGCCATCGAGCGCAGGCGGAATAGCGGCGGCCTGAATGGCTGTCGGGCGAGTGAAACCTTTATCCTGGAGGGCTTCCAGCAGGTTTTCGTCGAGTTCAAGTTCGGAAAAAGTCGTTACAGTCATGTTCTACCTCTGAGTGGGCCGCCGATTATAGACGTTACTGACGTAATGTTCATCTGTTTGTAAGGCTATCTGTTCTCCGGTATTGTGCATAGCCTTAGGTTCAGGAGTTTTTGTCGGCAAGGTTATTGAGGATGTCTCAGTCGAAGTTTGCGCTGCCGCGCAATGGTTTTACCTTCAAACGGTTCTTTGTCGCTCACGATCGCTGCGCCATGAAGGTGGGTACCGACGGCATTTTGCTGGGCGCCTGGGCGCCGATTGCCGGAGTGAAGCATGTGCTGGATATTGGCGCGGGCAGCGGCTTGCTGGCGCTGATGCTCGCGCAGCGTACCGGAGATGATGTGCATGTCGAGGCGGTAGAACTGGACGAAGAGGCCGCCGCTCAGGCGCGGGAAAACGCCCTCGCGTCGCCGTGGGCTTCGCGGATTGAGGTCTGGCAGGCCGATATTCATCAGTGGCAGCCGTCGCAAACTCGACGCTATGAACTGATAATCAGTAATCCGCCCTTTTTTGCCGAAGGCGTGCCATGCGCGACCTCGCAGCGAGAGCAGGCGCGGTACACCACTACGCTCGATCACGCCTCCCTGCTGACCTGTGCCGCAGAGCATATTACCGAAGAAGGTTTTTTTTGCGTAGTGTTGCCGGTGGATATTGGTAATGCGTTCATCGAACGGGCAAGGGCGATGGGCTGGCATCTGCGACTGCGTACTGACGTGGCGGAGACCGAGCTGCGACCACCGCATCGGGTGCTGCTGGCTTTCTCCCCGACGGCAGGGGAGTGTTTCAGCGACAGGCTGGCGATCCGCGGGCCAGAGCAGCAATATTCGGAAGGCTTTACCGCTCTGACCGAGGACTTTTATCTCTTTATGTGAGCCAGGGGCGAGAGTATCGACGGGCCGCTGTCAGGCAGCGGCTGCGGATAGTCGAGGGTATAATGCAGACCGCGGCTCTCCTTACGCAACATCGCGCAGCGTACGATAAGCTCCGCCACCTGCACCAGATTGCGCAGTTCCAGCAAATTATTCGAGACGCGGAAGCGGGCGTAATACTCATCCAGCTCCTGTTGGAGCATGGTAATGCGCCGCAGGGCGCGCTCCAGCCTGCGGGTGGTGCGCACAATCCCCACGTAATCCCACATCAGCAGGCGCAGTTCGTGCCAGTTGTGCTGGATAACCACCAGTTCATCCGGGATCTCCACCTGACTTTCATCCCAAGCTGGCAGCGTGGCGACCTTCTGGGCGAGCGGCAGGCGCCGGGTAATATCCTCCGCGGCGGACCAGCCATAGACCAGGCACTCCAGCAACGAGTTCGACGCCATACGATTCGCGCCGTGCAGCCCGGTGTAGCTGACTTCGCCGATGGCGTATAAACCATCGACGTCGGTGCGGCCATTATCATCCACCATCACGCCGCCGCAGGTGTAATGCGCGGCGGGGACGACCGGCACCGGATCTTTGGTTAAATCAATTCCCAGGCCGAGCAGCTTTTCATAAATCATCGGGAAATGCTGGCGAACAAACGCCTCGGGTTTATGGCTGATATCAAGGAACATGCAGTCCACGCCCAGGCGCTTCATTTCATGGTCGATGGCGCGGGCGACGATATCGCGCGGGGCCAGCTCGCCGCGCTCGTCAAAGTCCGGCATAAAGCGGGTGCCATCCGGGCGTTTAAGGTGGGCGCCTTCGCCGCGCAGCGCTTCAGTAAGCAGGAAATTACGCGCCTGGGGGTGATATAGCGCGGTGGGGTGGAACTGGTTAAACTCCAGATTCGCCACCCGACATCCCGCCCGCCAGGCCATTGCAATCCCGTCTCCGGAAGAGACGTCGGGGTTAGTGGTATATTGATAAACCTTCGCGGCCCCGCCGGTAGCGAGTACTACGGCTTTCGCGCTGCAGGTTTCCACCCGCTCTTTATTACGATTCCAGATCCATGCCCCGACCACCCGGCGGGTGCCCGGCAGGCCAATCTTATCCGATACGATTAAATCGACGGCATTGCTGCGCTCAAGGATGCGGATATTAGGATGGGCAAGCGCTTTATCGACCAGCGTCGTCTCTACCGCTTTGCCGGTGGCGTCGGCGGCGTGAAGAATGCGCCGATGGCTGTGCCCCCCTTCGCGCGTGAGATGATAGCTCTCTTCGCCATTGGCCTGGACCTGGGTGTCAAACAGCACTCCCTGATCGATAAGCCACTGGACGCATGATCGGGCGTTGCTGGCGACGAAGGTGACCGCATGACGATCGCAGAGCCCCGCGCCGGCGATGAGGGTATCTTCGACATGGGATTCAATACTGTCCGTCTCATCGAAGACGGCGGCAATCCCACCCTGGGCGTAGAACGTCGAACCTTCGCTGATCGGCCCTTTACTCAGCACTGTCACCGAACTGTGCTCAGCCAGGCGCAGGGCAAGGGAAAGACCGGCAGCGCCGCTGCCGATAATCAACACATCACAAGAGAAGTCAGGAGTGGTATTCATTGTTTTTGTTTAATTTACTAAACACATTTAGCTCACAATAGCACCGGTCCGTGAGGAATCGTACAATTTTTTTGTCTGCTGTTGTGACGGCTAAACAAAAGGCGAACGGAAACGGCGTCTTGCGCGCTGAAAATGAGACGCGGGGAAGGTTGATGGCATTGGATTTTATAGTGAAATAAACGGCGTGTTACGATACCCTTCAGACGGGCCTGCGCTTTTTCTTATTGACTTACCTATCGTTTAGCAACCTGGGCATATAATGATTGATAACGATCTGCCGCCGTTGCCAGACAAAAAACAAAAAGCGTAACGGAACTTTATTGTTTTCATGCACTCCAACAGTCAGCTTGCTCATAATGCAGATTTTGGGTGGTGTTTTGAAGACGCATGGGAATTGGGTTTGGGGAGACATTACCTCGGATGAGCGAGCAGTTAACGGATCAGGTCCTTGTTGAACGGGTCCAGAAAGGAGATCAGAAAGCGTTTAATTTGCTGGTAGTGCGCTATCAGCATAAGGTCGCGAGCCTGGTTTCCCGCTATGTACCGCCGGGCGATATCGCTGACGTTGTTCAGGAATCGTTCGTTAAGGCATGGCGTGCGCTGGACTCTTTCCGGGGAGATAGCGCTTTTTACACCTGGTTATACCGTATCGCTGTCAACACGGCGAAGAATTATCTGGTTGCTCAGGGGCGCCGTCCGCCGTCCAGCGATGTTGACGCCAACGAGGCGGAAAACTTCGAAAGCGGCGGGGCGTTGAAAGAAATTTCGAACCCTGAGAACTTAATGTTGTCAGAAGAACTGAGACAAATAGTTTTTCGTACCATTGAATCGCTCCCGGAAGATTTACGCATGGCAATTACGTTACGGGAGCTGGATGGCCTGAGCTATGAAGAGATAGCCGCTATCATGGATTGTCCGGTTGGGACGGTGCGTTCGCGTATCTTCCGGGCGCGAGAAGCTATTGATAATAAAGTTCAACCGCTTATCAGGCGTTGACGATAGCGGAATACTGGAAAAGGGTATCAGGCATGCAGAAAGAAAAACTTTCGGCTTTAATGGATGGTGAAACGCTGGATAACGAACTGCTCAACGAGCTGAGTCGTTCTTCTGAGATGCAAAAAACCTGGGAGAGTTATCACCTTATCCGCGATACGCTGCGTGGCGATACCGCTGAGGTGCTGCAATTTGATATCTCCGCCCGGGTGATGGCCGCCATTGAAAATGAGCCCGTTCGTCAGACGGCTCCGCTTATTCCTGAATCTCAGCCCGCACCGCATCAGTGGCGGCAGATGCCGTTCTGGAACAAGGTGCGTCCGTGGGCCAGCTCCCTGACTCAAATGGGCGTTGCCGCCTGTGTATCGCTTGCGGTTATCGTCGGCGTCCAGCACTATAATGGTCAGTCTGATTCCGCTCAGCAGCCAGAAGCGCCGGTGTTCAATACGCTGCCCATGATGGGTAAAGCAAGCCCGGTAAGTCTTGGCGTGCCGGCTGACGCGTCAGCGGGAAGCGGCCAGCAGGCGCAGGTCCAGGAACAGCGCCGCCGAATTAACGCCATGCTGCAGGACTACGAACTGCAGCGCCGCCTGCACGCTGAGCAGCTTCAGTTTGGCCAGGCCCAGACTCAGCAGGCCGCAGTCCAGGTACCGGGCTATCAAACTTTAGGAACACAATCGCAGTAATGAAGCAACTTTGGTGTGCCATGTCGCTCATGGCAGGCAGCCTGTTGTTCTCTGTCAACGCCTCGGCTGATACATCGTCCGGGGCGTTGTTGCAGCAGATGAACCTGGCCAGCCAGTCTCTCAATTATGAGCTGTCTTTTGTTAGCATCAGCAAACAAGGCGTTGAGTCGCTGCGCTATCGTCACGCGCGACTGAACAACCAACCGCTGGCGCAGTTGCTGCAGCTGGACGGTCCGCGCCGGGAAGTGGTCCTGCGCGGCACGGAAATCAGCTATTTTGAACCCGGTCTCGATCCGTTCACCCTGAACGGCGACTATATCGTCGATTCGCTGCCATCGCTGGTATATAGCGATTTCAAACGCCTCTCCGCGGCGTATGATTTTATTTCCGTGGGCCGTACCCGTATCGCTGACCGCCTCTGCGACGTGATCCGCGTCGTGGCTCGCGACGGCACGCGCTACAGCTTTATCGCTTGGCTGGATGCTGAAACTAAGCTGCCGCTGCGCGTCGATTTGCTCGACCGCGACGGGGAAACGCTGGAGCAGTTCCGGGTCGTCTCCTTCAACGTTGGCGATAACGTCAGCGCCAGCATGGAGACGCTGGCAAAAGCGAATTTGCCGCCGCAGCTGTCGGTGCCTGAAGGAGGCGACAAAGCCAACTTCAACTGGGCGCCGACGTGGCTCCCGCAGGGCGTGACTGAGGTTTCCAGCAGCCAGCGCCGTCTTCCCACCTTTGACGGTCCGGTAGAATCACGTCTCTATTCCGACGGCTTGTTCAGTTTCTCGATCAATATCAACCGCGCCACGGCGGCCAGCAGCGACCAGCTGTTGCGCACCGGCCGACGCACCGTCAGCACGACGGTGCGCGATAACGCGGAGATAACCGTAGTGGGCGAGCTGCCGCCGCAGACGGCGAAGCGTATCTCTGACAGTATTAAATTCAAGGCAGTACAATGATTAAAGAGTGGGCTACCGTGGTTTCCTGGCATAACGGCGTGGCGCAGGTGCACTGCGACGTTAAAGCCTCCTGCAGCAGCTGCGCCTCCCGTGCCGGCTGTGGTAGCCGGGTGCTAAACAAGCTGGGGCCGCAGACCAGCCATACCATTAGCGTGCCCTGCGAGCAGCCGTTGGCCGCGGGGCAAAAAGTGGAGCTGGGGATCGCTGAAAGCAGCCTGCTGGGCTCAGCGATGCTGGTGTATATGGCGCCGCTGGCGGGGCTGTTTGTAATGGCGTCTATTTTTCAGGTGCTGTTTGCCAGCGATATTGCGTCACTTTGCGGCGCGCTGCTGGGCGGCGTCGGCGGCTTCCTGGTGGCGCGCGGTCTGTCGCCGCGACTGGCGGCACGTCAGTCCTGGCAGCCGGTGATTTTGAACGTCGCACTGCCGCCGGATCTGCTGCGTGTTGATACGCCTTCCTCCGACATGGGCCAGTGATTTCACTGGCCCTTATCTTTATTTACCTTTCCTGTTACAACGCCACAATTTCTGCGGGTATGCTGGATCTAACAGCATTTCCTGGTTTCGCGGATGTAGTGTAGAATGCGGCGTTTTCGGATTAAAAAACGTCAGGCACAGTACAGCGGCCTCATGATACTCGTAAGGCATAATTAACTCTAAATATGAAGAATATACGTAACTTTTCGATCATCGCTCACATCGACCACGGTAAGTCGACGCTGTCTGACCGTATCATCCAGATTTGCGGTGGCCTTTCTGATCGTGAAATGGAAGCCCAGGTTCTGGACTCCATGGATCTTGAGCGCGAACGCGGGATCACCATCAAGGCGCAGAGCGTCACCCTGGACTATAAGGCCAGCGACGGTGAGACCTACCAGCTGAACTTTATCGACACCCCGGGCCACGTGGACTTCTCTTATGAAGTTTCCCGTTCTCTTGCCGCGTGCGAAGGCGCGCTGCTGGTGGTAGACGCCGGGCAGGGGGTAGAAGCCCAGACCCTGGCCAACTGCTACACCGCCATGGAGATGGATCTCGAAGTGGTTCCGGTACTCAATAAGATCGACCTGCCTGCGGCCGACCCTGAGCGCGTAGCGGACGAGATTGAAGATATCGTCGGGATCGACGCCCACGACGCGGTGCGCTGCTCAGCGAAAACCGGCGTCGGCGTGACCGACGTGCTGGAGCGTCTGGTGCGCGATATCCCGCCGCCGGAAGGCGATCCGGACGCGCCGCTGCAGGCGCTGATTATCGACTCCTGGTTCGATAACTACCTCGGCGTGGTGTCGCTGGTGCGGATTAAAAACGGCACCATGCGCAAGGGCGACAAGATCAAGGTCATGAGCACCGGCCAGGTCTATAACGCTGATCGTCTGGGCATCTTCACCCCGAAACAGGTTGACCGTACCGAGCTGAAATGCGGCGAGGTAGGCTGGCTGGTCTGCGCGATCAAAGACATCCTCGGCGCGCCGGTGGGCGATACCCTGACCGCCGCCCGCAACCCGGCAGACAAAGCGCTGCCTGGCTTTAAGAAGGTGAAACCGCAGGTGTATGCCGGCCTGTTCCCGGTGAGCTCCGATGATTATGAAGCTTTCCGCGACGCGCTGGGCAAACTGAGCCTTAACGATGCCTCTCTGTTCTACGAGCCGGAAAGCTCTACCGCGCTGGGCTTCGGCTTCCGCTGCGGCTTCCTCGGCCTGCTGCACATGGAGATCATTCAGGAGCGTCTGGAGCGTGAATACGATCTCGACCTGATCACCACCGCGCCGACGGTAGTCTACGAAGTAGAGACCACCTCCAAAGAAGTTATCTACGTCGACAGCCCGTCCAAGCTGCCGCCGCTGAATAATATTCAGGAGCTGCGCGAGCCGATCGCCGAGTGTCACATGCTGCTGCCGCAGGAATTCCTCGGCAACGTGATTACCTTGTGTGTCGAGAAGCGTGGGGTGCAGACCAACATGGTTTACCACGGTAAACAGGTGGCGCTGACCTATGAAATTCCGATGGCGGAAGTGGTTCTCGACTTCTTTGACCGCCTGAAGTCCACCTCCCGCGGCTATGCGTCGCTGGACTACAACTTCAAACGCTTCCAGGCGTCGAACATGGTACGCGTCGATGTGCTGATCAACGGTGAGCGCGTCGATGCGCTGGCGCTGATCACCCACAACGATAACGCGCCGTATCGCGGCCGCGAGCTGGTGGAAAAGATGAAAGATCTGATTCCGCGTCAGCAGTTCGATATCGCGATTCAGGCGGCCATCGGTAACCACATTATCGCGCGCTCTACGGTGAAACAGCTGCGTAAAAACGTCCTGGCGAAATGCTACGGCGGCGACGTCAGCCGTAAGAAAAAGCTGCTGCAGAAGCAGAAAGAAGGTAAGAAGCGTATGAAGCAGGTCGGTAACGTTGAGCTGCCGCAGGAAGCGTTCCTCGCCATTCTGCACGTTGGTAAAGACGGCAAATAACCCTAAGGAGTTGGCATGGCGAACATGTTTGCCCTGATCCTGGTGATTGCAACCCTGGTGACGGGCGTTTTATGGTGCCTGGACAAGTTCATTTTTGCACCGAAACGTCGTGAACGTCAGGCCGCTGCTCAGGCAGCGACCGGCGAGCAACTGGACAAGAAGACGCTGAAGAAAGTCGGCCCGAAACCGGGCTGGCTGGAAACCGGCGCATCGGTTTTCCCGGTGCTGGCGATCGTTCTGGTGGTACGTTCATTTATTTATGAGCCTTTCCAGATCCCTTCAGGTTCGATGATGCCAACGCTGCTCATCGGCGATTTTATTCTGGTGGAGAAATTTGCCTACGGCATTAAAGATCCTATCTACCAGAAAACGCTGATCGAGACCGGCCATCCGAAGCGCGGCGATATCGTGGTGTTTAAATATCCGGAAGACCCGCGTCTGGACTACATTAAGCGCGCGGTGGGGTTACCGGGGGATAAGGTCACCTACGATCCGGTTGCCAAACAGGTCACTATTCAGCCGGGCTGCAGTTCCGGACAGGCCTGCGGCAACGCGCTGCCGGTGACCTATTCCAACGTGGAGCCGAGCGATTTTGTTCAGACCTTCTCCCGCAGCAACGGCGGCGAAGCGAGCAGCGGTTTCTGGCAGTTGCCGAAGGGCGAAACCAAAGCCGACGGCATTCGTCTTACCGAGCGTCAGGAGACATTGGGCGACGTGACGCACCGAATTCTGATGGTGCCGATTGCCCAGGATCAGGTTGGGATGTACTACCATCAGTCCGGTCTGCCGCTGGCCACCTGGATTGTGCCGCCCGGTCAGTACTTCATGATGGGCGACAACCGGGATAACAGCGCCGACAGCCGGTACTGGGGCTTTGTGCCGGAAGCCAACCTGGTCGGAAAAGCAACCGCTATCTGGATGAGTTTTGAAAAGCAGGAAGGTGAATGGCCGACCGGCGTGCGGTTATCGCGCATTGGTGGAATTCATTAATTTCCTCTGCTGAATTCACGTCGCTGCTGTTATCGCAGCGGCGTGAATTATTTAGTATTTAAATCCATTCAAACTAACGACATCCCGTGTCGTTGCGTATAGAATATCCCCCCGAAGTTTTTGGTTGTCGCTCTGCCGGGTGACACTGCACACGAAAGCGTATTGGTCTGTTTCAAATTACTGTTTGAAGCGAATGCTCAGGTCGGTTTCGTGTGCTGCATCTTTGACGCATTCATTTATTGGTAACGCATGAACCCCATCGTAATTAATCGGCTTCAACGAAAGCTGGGCTACACTTTTCATCATCAGGAGCTGTTGCAACAGGCATTAACTCACCGCAGTGCCAGCAGCAAACATAATGAGCGCCTGGAATTTTTAGGTGACTCCATTTTAAGTTTCGTGATCGCGAATGCGCTGTATCATCGCTTTCCTCGTGTAGATGAAGGCGATATGAGCCGTATGCGCGCGACGCTGGTGCGCGGCAACACGCTGGCGGAGATCGCCCGCGAGTTTGAGCTGGGCGAGTGTCTGCGCCTCGGGCCGGGAGAGCTGAAAAGCGGCGGTTTCCGTCGCGAATCGATTCTCGCGGATACCGTTGAAGCGTTAATTGGCGGGGTTTTCCTCGACAGTGATATTCAGAACGTTGAACGCTTAATCCTCTCCTGGTACCAGACCCGTCTGGACGAAATCAGTCCGGGCGATAAGCAAAAGGATCCGAAGACGCGTCTGCAGGAGTATCTGCAGGGACGTCATCTGCCGCTGCCGTCTTACCTGGTGGTCCAGGTTCGCGGCGAAGCGCACGATCAGGAATTTACTATCCACTGCCAGGTCAGTGGCCTGAGTGAACCGGTGGTTGGCACAGGTTCCAGCCGTCGTAAGGCGGAGCAGGCTGCCGCCGAACAGGCGCTGAAAAAGCTGGAGCTGGAATGAGCGAAGAAAAAAGTTATTGTGGGTTTGTCGCCATCGTGGGTCGTCCAAACGTTGGCAAATCCACGCTGTTGAACAAGCTGCTTGGGCAGAAGATCTCGATCACCTCCCGTAAAGCGCAGACCACCCGTCACCGCATCGTCGGTATCCATACCGAAGGGCCGTATCAGGCGATTTACGTTGATACTCCGGGCCTGCATATGGAAGAGAAGCGCGCCATTAACCGCTTAATGAACAAAGCGGCCAGCAGTTCGATTGGCGACGTGGAACTGGTCATCTTCGTGGTGGAAGGCACCCGCTGGACGCAGGACGACGAGATGGTGCTCAACAAGCTGCGCGACGCGAAAGCGCCGGTGATCCTCGCGGTCAACAAGGTGGATAACGTGCAGGAAAAAGCGGATCTGTTACCGCACCTGCAGTTCCTCGCCAGCCAGATGAATTTCCTCGATATCGTACCGATCTCAGCGGAAACCGGCACCAACGTTGATACCATCGCGGCGATCGTGCGTAAGCATCTGCCGGAAGCGATCCATCACTTCCCGGAAGATTATATTACCGATCGCTCACAACGCTTTATGGCCTCCGAAATCATCCGTGAAAAACTGATGCGTTTCCTCGGCGCTGAGCTGCCGTACTCCGTCACCGTGGAAATCGAACGTTTCGTCAGCAACGAGCGCGGCGGTTACGATATCAACGGCCTGATCCTCGTCGAGCGCGAAGGGCAGAAAAAGATGGTGATTGGCAACAAAGGCGCCAAAATTAAAACCATCGGTATCGAAGCGCGTAAGGACATGCAGGAGATGTTTGAAGCGCCGGTGCACCTCGAGCTGTGGGTGAAAGTGAAATCCGGCTGGGCCGATGACGAGCGCGCCCTGCGCAGTCTCGGTTACGTTGACGACCTCTGAGTTAACGCAACGTGGATGGATGGCAGCGCGCCTTTGTCCTGCATAGCCGTCCGTGGAGCGAAACCAGCCTGATGCTGGACGTCTTCACGGAAGAATCCGGTCGTGTGCGCCTGGTTGCCAAGGGCGCACGCTCCAAACGCTCTAATCTCAAAGGCGCTTTACAGCCCTTTACCCCCTTGCTGGTTCGCTTCGGCGGTCGCGGCGAAGTCAAAACCCTGCGCAGCGCGGAAGCCGTTTCGCTGGCGCTGCCGCTCAGCGGCATCACCCTCTACAGCGGTCTCTACGTTAACGAGCTTATCTCCCGCGTGCTGGAGCACGAAACACGCTTCTCCGAACTCTTTTTCGACTACCTGCACTGCATTCAGGCGCTCGCCGGGGCCAGCGGCTCGCCGGAGCCCGCGCTGCGGCGTTTTGAGCTGGCGCTGCTCGGGCACCTGGGCTATGGCGTGGATTTTCTCCACTGCGCCGGGAGCGGCGAGCCGGTAGACGACACCATGACCTACCGCTATCGTGAAGAAAAAGGCTTTATTGCCAGCCTGGTGATTGATAACAACACGTTTACCGGGCACCATTTGAAAGCATTGGCGAGTCGCGAGTTTCCTGATGTTGATACGCTGCGCGCCGCGAAGCGCTTTACCCGTATCGCCCTGAAGCCCTATCTCGGCGGCAAACCGCTCAAGAGCCGGGAGTTGTTTCGCCAGTTTATGCCCGCGCGAAAGGCGCGAGCCGATAATACGAATAATGATTAACGAGGATTGTCATGGCTGAATTATTGTTAGGGGTCAATATTGACCATATCGCGACCTTGCGTAACGCCCGCGGCACCGCTTACCCGGATCCGGTTCAGGCGGCTTTCATTGCCGAACAGGCCGGCGCCGACGGCATTACCGTGCATCTGCGCGAAGACCGTCGCCATATCACCGATCGCGATGTGCGTATCCTGCGCCAGACGCTGCACACCCGCATGAATCTTGAAATGGCGGTCACTGAAGAGATGCTGACGATCGCCTGCGAAACCAAACCGCACTTCTGCTGCCTGGTGCCGGAGAAGCGTCAGGAAGTGACCACCGAAGGCGGGCTGGACGTCGCCGGCCAGCGCGACAAGATGCGCGATGCCTGTCAACGCCTGGCGGATGCCGGCATCCTGGTCTCCCTGTTTATCGATGCGGATGAAGCGCAGATCAAAGCGGCGGCGGACGTTGGCGCGCCCTATATCGAAATCCACACCGGCTGCTATGCCGATGCCAAAACCGACGCCGAGCAGGCCAGGGAGCTGGAACGTATTGCCAAAGCGGCCACCTACGCCGCCAGCCTCGGGCTGAAGGTGAATGCCGGCCACGGTCTGACCTACCACAACGTGAAAGCGATTGCTGCGCTGCCGGAAATGCATGAGCTGAATATCGGTCACGCGATTATTGGCCGTGCGGTGATGAGCGGCCTGAAAGAGGCGGTGGCGGAAATGAAGCGTCTGATGCTGGAAGCGCGCGGCTAATGGCCATTCTCGGGTTGGGTACCGACATCGTCGAGATCGCCCGCATCGAAGCGGTGATCGCCCGCAGCGGCGATCGCCTTGCCCGCCGGGTGCTGAGCGACCATGAATGGAGCATCTGGGAGCAGCACCAGCAGCCGGTGCGTTTCCTGGCGAAACGCTTTGCGGTCAAGGAAGCGGCGGCGAAAGCGCTGGGAACCGGGATCCGTAACGGGCTGGCGTTTAACCAGTTCGAGGTTTACAACGACGAGCTGGGCAAGCCGAAGCTGCGGCTATGGGGTGAAGCAAACCTTTTAGCTGAACGCATGGGAGTAAGCGCTATTCACGTTACTCTCGCTGATGAACGCCACTACGCCTGCGCCACGGTGATTGTCGAAAGCTAGCCAGGAGGGCGGTTAAATTTTATCCGCGTGGTGCATCAGCACGAATTTATCCCACAGCTGTTCTTCACTCTCGACGTGTGCCGGATCTTTCAGGATCGTATTCGGGATCGGGCACACTTTCTGGCAGGTTGGCGTGTCGTAATGACCCACGCACTCGGTGCAGCGGTCGCTGTTAATCTCATAAATGCTCTCACCCATCGAAATGGCCTCATTCGGGCACTCCGGCTCGCACATATCGCAGTTGATGCATTTTTTGGTAATTAACAGCGCCATCAGGAAAGTCTCAGAAACAACACAAACAGGGCGGGCATTATACGCCCATTTTCTGCTCAGACCAGCTTTTTCACCAGCGCTTCGCTATGGCGAATGCGCTCCGGCGCCCGCTCCAGATCCTGCTGCACCAGCCCCATAAACAGCAGATCGGTGAGCATCATTTGCGCGCTGGTGGAGGAGATGGCCGCGCTGCGCGTCGCCTGCTCTTCGGCGATAGTATACAGGCAGTGGGTCGCCTGCTGTTGCAGGGCGTTCGGGCTAAACCCGGTGATCGCCAGGATCTTACAGCCGACGCGCAGCGCTTCACCGGACGCCATATTGATCTCCCGGCGCTCGCCGGAGTAAGAGATCGCCAGCAGAAGATCGTCGCTGGACATGGCCTGCACCGTCGCCAGCAGGGCATGCATATCCTGCTCAGAAACAGCGTTGATGCCGATCTTCATCAGCTTCCAGCTAAAGTTACGCGCCACCAGGCCGGAGGCGCCAATCCCGGTGACGATCACTCGCCGGGCGTTGCGCAGCAGCGTGACGGCTTCCCGTAGCGTCTCTTCAGTGTTGACGTCCAGCGAGGCATGCATGGCGGCGACATTGTCTTTAATGAGTTTCTCGCCGACCAGACGCAGCGGATCGTCACCGCGAATGTGGTTATGCACCGGGACGGAGTGCGGATCCGGGCTACTCGCCAGCGCTTCACTAAGGGCCAGCTTCAGCGCCGGAAAGCCTTTGAATCCCAGCTTCTGGGCAAATTTAACCACGCTGGACTGACTCACACCGGCTTCCGCCGCCAGCTGCTGCGAGCTGAGGTGCCGGGTCTCATCGGGCTGGCTCAGAATATAATCGGCCAACTTTTTGTCGCTCGCCGCCAGGGTGGGATAGCGCTGACGAATACGCGTTAAACAGTTCATTGGAGCTCCGCTGGAGCCGTCCGGCTCGTGACTGACAGAATTTTTATTCGATTATAAGGGGTATACCATGAATTAAAAATTCTTAAGCCACAATTTTTCCTTCGCCTGCTACTTTAATTCTTTCTTAACGGCAGGGGATGTTTTCCCTCGACATGGCGTCAGGCTGTTAAGCTTACCCTAACGAGAAGCGAGTTCTGAGATAAAGGAGGCAGTTTGCAGCACACTGAACGGAGAGTGGTGTTTTTCGATCTGGACGGAACCTTACACCAACAGGATATGTTCGGCAGTTTTCTGCGCTATCTGCTGCGCCATTTGCCGCTGAACCTGTTGCTGGTGGTGCCGATGGGGCCGGTGATCCTTGCCGGACTGGCAGTGAGCGGACGGGCGGCGCGCTGGCCGATGAGCCTCCTGCTGTGGGCGACAACCTTTGGCCGCCGCGAGGCGGTGCTGAAGCGGCTGGAAGCGGAGTTTGTCGGCTGGTTTCGCCATCATGTGACGGCGTTTCCGGTAGTTCATGCGCGGCTTACCGCCTACCTGACCAGCACCGATGCCGACGTCTGGTTGATCACCGGCTCGCCGCAGTCGCTGGTGGAGCAGGTCTATCGCGATACCCTCTGGTTGCCGCGGGTGAATCTGATAGCCAGCCGCACCGCGCGCCGCTGGGGCGGCTGGGTATTGACCCTGCGCTGCCTGGGGCATGAAAAGGTGGTACAGCTGGAGAAAAAGATTGGCGCCCCGCTGCGGCTGTATAGCGGCTATAGCGATAGTGAGCAGGATAATCCATTGCTCGGCTTTTGCCAGCATCGCTGGCGGGTAACCCCTCAGGGAGAGCTTCAGCAGCTGGAGTAATAGTGTGTAATTGATAGCGCCCATGTATAATGCGCCCCGCTTTTTCTGCTGGAGTGGCCGCTGTGTCTGACCTCGAACTCAATGATGAATACTGGATGCGTCATGCCCTGACGCTGGCGAAACGCGCCTGGGAAGAGGGCGAGGTGCCGGTGGGCGCGGTGCTGGTGCATAACAATCAGGTCATTGGCGAGGGCTGGAACCGGCCGATAGGCCGTCACGACCCCACCGCCCATGCGGAGATTATGGCCTTACGCCAGGGCGGACTGGTGCTGCAAAACTACCGCCTGATCGACGCCACGCTGTACGTGACCCTCGAGCCCTGCGTCATGTGCGCGGGCGCGATGGTGCACAGCCGTATCGCCCGCCTGGTGTTTGGCGCCAGGGATGCCAAGACCGGCGCCGCCGGCTCGCTGATGGATGTTCTGCACCACCCGGGAATGAACCATCGGGTTGAGATTAGCGAAGGCGTGCTGGCAGAGTCCTGCTCTGCCATGCTGAGCGACTTCTTCCGCTGGCGGCGGGAAGAGAAAAAAGCGCTGAAGAAAGCCCGGGAGCAGACTGGGGAAAGTTAATACAGGTGGCCGGGGAGTTTCATCCGGGCATTATCCATCTGCTTATCGGCGCGAAACTTGAAAAAGGGCAGGGTGGTCTCCTGCGGCTGTTCGAGCTCATTGGGGAGCACGGCCGGGTAATCCTCCGCCAGGGCCAGCGTTTGCTGCTGCTGGCGCTCCTTCTCTGACAAATAGCCGACAAGGCTTATCTGATATTTGCGGATGTTTTCCACATAGGCGTAGGCCTCATGGCCGCGGGCATAGCCGTATTTTAGTTTGCTGTAATAGGGTTTCTGGCTCAGCAACGGTAAACGCAGCTTAACGTCCGCCCAGCTGTTAGGATTGCCTTTCTGTTTGCGGGTGAGCGCCATGGCGTCCAGCATATGGGCATAACCCATATTATAAGCGGCCAGCGCAAACCAGATGCGTTCATCTTTCGGGATCGAATCCGGCACTTTATCCATCATATCCTGCAGGTAGCGCATGCCGCCGTCGATACTCTGCGCCGCATCGGTGCGGTCGGTTAGACCCAGGCTTTGCGCCGTATTGCGTGTGAGCATCATCATACCGCGCACGCCGGTGGGGGAGGTGGCCTGCGGATCCCAGTGGGATTCCTGCCAGGCGATGGCGGCCAGCAGGCGCCAGTCAATCTCGCGGGCGTATTTTTCAAACAGCGGCTGCACCTCCGGAAGAATATTTTCCACCGCGCGCAGGAAGGTGCGGGTATCGACATAATCGAAATCGTTGCCGTGGCCGAGGTACTTCTCCTCGAGGCGCGCCAGGGTGCCGTCTTCATTGATGTTGTTGAAGAAATCAAGCATTGCCGCCGACAGCGAATTATCGTCGTCCCGGGCGCTAAACCAGGTGACCGGCTGTTCGTCGGTGATATCGAGGGCCACCGCCAGCTCCGGATGGACGCGCTGAAACAGGCTGACGGCCACCGAGTCAGCGATGGTGTAATCAAGTTTACCGTCAATCACCGCCTGCATCAGCGCCGTGGTACCGCGTTTTTCGTCCACGCGCCAGGCAAGATCCGGGTATTTCTCGGCTTTTAAGGTCTGCAGGTCGTTGATCGCCACGTGGCCCGGAGCGATAGTGAGCTGCTCGGCGGTCAGCGCCGCGAGGGTGCGCGGCCGGGTATTGCCGACGCGGTAGACCAGCTGTTGCGAAACAGAATAGTAGGTGGGGCCGGCCTGATAGTTTTTCACTCGCTCCTGGTTATAGACCAGTCCGGCGGCCAGCATATCGGCCTGACCGTCGTCGAGGTCGTCAAACAGCTGGCTGATGTTTTGCCGGACGGTTATCTTAAGCGTTACGCCAAGGTAGTCGGCAAACTGCTTCGCCAGTTCATAATCCAGACCGAACGCTTTATTGTTCATGGTGGCGAAGGTCATTGGCGAGTTGATAGTGCTGATGCGCAGCTCGCCGCGAGCGATAATGCCCGCCACCCGGTTCTCGGGTTTACCAGACCAGGGGATCGACGGCCACAGGGCCGCCGCCAGCAAAAGGGTGACAATGCCGATCAGCAGATAATTAATCTTTAATTTTTTCAGAGAGTTAATCTTCTGCAGCTTCAGGTTCCTCAGCAGGCGATGTCCGGAAAAAAGGCAAGGTTGTCGTCGAATGTGCGGCATTCTGCTTAATAATGCGCCAGTTGGCAACTTATTCGCGATGGTCGTCACATTTATTGATAAACAGCATCAATGATTTTATTTCTACGCAAACGGTTTCGTCGGGGCGCAGGATTCACTATAATGACGCCCGTTTCCCCCCCTGGCTCACCCTGAAAGCTTCGAAGACGAGAGACTTATGATGGAAATTTTGCGTGGTTCACCTGCACTGTCGGCATTCCGTATTAATAAACTGCTGGCACGATTTCAGGCGGCCAACCTTCCGGTAAGCGCCATATATGCCGAATATATTCATTTTGCCGATCTGAATGCCCCGCTGAGCGCTGACGATCGCGAGCGCCTGGCGCGACTGCTTCAGTATGGCCCGAGCTTAAGCAGCCATACCCCGACCGGTAAATTACTGCTCGTGACCCCTCGCCCTGGCACCATCTCTCCCTGGTCTTCTAAAGCTACCGATATCGCTCACAACTGCGGTCTGGCGCAGGTTGTGCGTCTTGAGCGCGGCGTGGCGTATTACGTTGAAGCCTCAACCCTGACCGAAGCGCAGTGGGCCGCGGTGGCGGCGGAGCTGCACGACCGCATGATGGAGAGCGTCTTCGACGAGCTGGAAGCGGGCGAGAAGCTGTTCGCTCACCATCAGCCGACGCCGGTCACCAGCGTCGACCTGCTGGGCGAAGGGCGTCAGGCGCTGATTGACGCCAACCTCCGTCTGGGTCTGGCGCTGGCCGACGACGAAATTGACTACCTGCAGGACGCGTTTACCCGCCTGGGACGCAACCCGAACGATATCGAGCTGTATATGTTCGCCCAGGCGAACTCAGAGCACTGTCGCCACAAGATTTTCAACGCCGACTGGATCATCGACGGCGAACAGCAGCCGAAGTCGCTGTTCAAAATGATCAAAAACACCTTTGAAAAAACGCCGGACTACGTGCTGTCGGCCTATAAAGATAATGCCGCGGTGATGGAAGGGTCTGAAGTCGGGCGCTATTTCGCCGACCATCAGACCGGGCGCTACGACTTCCATCAGGAGCCGGCGCACATTCTGATGAAGGTGGAAACCCATAACCACCCGACGGCCATCTCTCCATGGCCGGGCGCGGCAACTGGCTCCGGCGGCGAAATCCGCGATGAAGGCGCCACCGGCCGCGGCGCGAAGCCGAAAGCGGGCCTGGTGGGCTTCTCGGTTTCCAACCTGCGTATCCCGGGCTTCGAACAGCCGTGGGAAGAAGATTTCGGTAAACCGGATCGCATTGTCACCGCCCTGGACATCATGACCGAAGGCCCGCTGGGCGGCGCGGCGTTTAACAACGAATTTGGTCGTCCGGCGCTGAACGGCTACTTCCGCACCTATGAAGAGAAAGTCACCAGCCACAATGGCGAAGAGCTGCGCGGCTACCACAAACCGATCATGCTGGCCGGCGGTATCGGCAACATCCGCGGTGAGCACGTGCAGAAGGGCGAGATTACCGTCGGCGCGAAGCTGATCGTGCTGGGCGGCCCGGCGATGAACATCGGCCTCGGCGGCGGCGCGGCGTCTTCTATGGCCTCCGGCCAGTCCGATGCCGATCTCGATTTCGCCTCCGTACAGCGTGACAACCCGGAAATGGAGCGCCGCTGTCAGGAAGTGATCGACCGCTGCTGGCAGTTGGGCGACGCCAACCCGATCCTCTTTATCCACGACGTTGGCGCCGGCGGTCTCTCCAACGCCATGCCGGAGCTGGTGAGCGACGGCGGCCGCGGCGGTAAATTCCAGCTGCGCGATATTCTCAGCGATGAGCCAGGGATGAGTCCGCTGGAGATCTGGTGTAACGAATCGCAGGAACGTTATGTTCTGGCGGTCGCCCCGGAGCAGCTGCCGCTGTTCGACGAACTGTGCCGCCGCGAGCGCGCGCCTTATGCCGTTATCGGCGAAGCCACCGCTGAGCAGAATCTGAGCCTGAGCGACAGCCACTTTAACGATCAGCCGATCGACCTGCCGCTGGACGTCCTGCTCGGCAAAACGCCGAAAATGACCCGCGACGTGCAGACTCTGAAAGCTCAGGGTAGTGCGCTGGATCGCCAACCGATTACCCTTGCCGATGCGGTTAACCGCGTTCTGCATCTGCCGACGGTGGCCGAGAAAACCTTCCTCGTCACCATCGGCGACCGCACCGTGACCGGTATGGTCGCCCGCGACCAGATGGTTGGCCCGTGGCAGATCCCGGTGGCCAACTGCGCGGTGACCACCGCCAGCCTCGACAGCTACTATGGCGAAGCGATGGCGATGGGCGAGCGCGCCCCGGTCGCCCTGCTGGACTTCGCGGCCTCTGGCCGTCTGGCGGTCGGCGAAGCGCTGACCAACATCGCCGCCACGCAGATTGGCGAGCTGAACCGCGTGAAGCTGTCGGCTAACTGGATGGCCGCCGCCGGCCACCCGGGTGAAGACGCTGGCCTGTATGAGGCGGTGAAAGCGGTAGGCGAAGAGCTGTGCCCGGCGCTGGGCCTGACCATTCCGGTCGGTAAAGACTCGATGTCGATGAAAACCCGCTGGCAGGAAGGCAGCGAGCAGCGCGAGATGACCTCTCCGCTGTCGCTGGTCATCTCTGCCTTCGCCCGTGTCGAAGATGTCCGTCATACCGTCACGCCGCAGCTTTCGACGGAAGATAACGCCCTGCTGCTGATCGACCTCGGTAAAGGGCACAACGCGCTGGGCGCGACGGCGCTGGCGCAGGTCTATCGCCAGCTCGGCGACAAGCCGGCTGACGTGCGCGATGTCGCGCAACTGAAAGGCTTCTGGAATGCGATGCAGGCCCTGGTGGCGCAGCGTAAACTGCTGGCCTACCACGACCGCTCCGACGGCGGTCTGCTTGTCACGCTGGCGGAAATGGCCTTTACCGGCCACTGCGGCGTGGAAGCGGATATCGCCGCGCTGGGCGACGACCATCTGGCCGCGCTGTTCAACGAAGAGCTGGGGGCGGTGATTCAGGTCCGCGCCGCAGACCGTGAGGCGGTGGAAGCCATTCTGGCGGTTAACGGCCTGGCGGACTGCGTGCATTACCTCGGTAAAGCGGTTGAGGGCGATCGCTTCGTGCTGACCGCCGGCGGTCAGACGGTGTTCAGCGAAAGCCGCACCACGCTGCGCATGTGGTGGGCGGAAACCACCTGGCAGATGCAGCGTCTGCGCGACAACCCGGCCTGCGCCGATCAGGAGCATGAGGCGAAAGCCAATGATGCCGACCCGGGCCTCAATGTGAAGCTCTCGTTTGATATTAACGACGACGTCGCCGCCCCGTACATTGCCACCGGCGCGCGGCCGAAAGTGGCCGTCCTGCGCGAGCAGGGGGTGAACTCCCACGTTGAAATGGCGGCCGCCTTCCATCGCGCCGGCTTTGACGCCATCGACGTGCATATGAGCGACCTGCTGGCCGGCCGGACCGGTCTGGGCGATTTCCATGCCCTGGTAGCCTGCGGCGGCTTCTCCTACGGCGATGTGCTGGGCGCGGGCGAGGGCTGGGCGAAGTCGATTCTGTTCAACGAGCGCGTGCGCGACGAGTTCGCGACCTTCTTCCATCGTCCGCAGACGCTGGCGCTCGGCGTGTGCAACGGCTGTCAGATGATGTCCAACCTGCGCGAGCTGATCCCGGGCAGCGACCTGTGGCCGCGCTTTGTGCGCAACCAGTCTGACCGCTTTGAAGCGCGCTTTAGCCTGGTGGAAGTGACGCAAAGCCCATCCCTGCTGCTGGAAGGCATGGTTGGCTCACGGATGCCGATTGCGGTCTCCCACGGCGAAGGTCAGGTGGAAGTGCGCGACAGCGCGCATCTGGCTCAGCTTGAGAGCAAAGGTCTGGTGGCGCTGCGCTTCGTGGATAACTTCGGCAAAGTGACCGAAACCTATCCGGCGAACCCGAACGGTTCCCCGAACGGTATCACCGCGGTGACCAGCGAAAGCGGGCGCGCGACCATCATGATGCCTCACCCGGAACGCGTCTTCCGCACCGTAAGCAACTCCTGGCACCCGGAGAACTGGGGCGAGGATAGCCCGTGGATGCGTATCTTCCGTAACGCGCGTAAACAGCTGGGTTAATCTTCCCGCCGCGCTTCACGCGAACGTATCAGCCCCCTGCCTGACAGGGGGCTTTTTTTTATCTGTGATGGTCGGCACGCCAGGGTGTCGGGAATTGCCGACAACTGCGATATTGCAGTGTCGTCAATAGGCGACACTTAAGTTATTGATTTAAATGATGAGTAATCGGTAGCCTATTTGGTGTCGCTAAATAGCGACAACGCGGGTGAAAAATAAACAGAGGTGGTTCGACTGTTCTTGCGGTTAATGTCATATATATCAGTATGTTAATAAAATGTTTTGAGAGCTGGCATAGTTCATGCATAATATTAACCAGTGGCTCATTCACCTTCTTATGTCAGCCCCTTCGGGACGCGCTACATAAACTTCGAATGACGCACAAACAGGTGCCTGCCGTCCAACTCCTGATAACAGCCTGGCTTTATCAGACATCGGGCGAAACGTCGAGTAAGGCACCGCCTCATTCCTGAACAAAGCCAGGCCTTGCGCCTGGCTTTGTTGTTTCTGCGGCGCAGTAACCAGCGGTAGCGCTTTTCTCCGGCGCGCTCCTCAGTTAGCATCGACCAGAGCTAATGATTGAGACAACATCCTTGAAGCGACTCTCTCTTTTCCCCCGTTCGCTGCGTCAGCTGGTGACGCTCTCTTTTGTGCTGATCCTGCTGCCATTGCTGGTGCTGGCCTGGCAGGCCTGGCAGAGCCTGAACGCCCTTAGCGCCCAGGCGGCGCATATTAACCGTACCACCCTGGTCGACGCCCGACGCAGCGAGGCGATGATCAATGCCGCACTGGAGATGGAGCGCAGCTATCGCCAGTACTGCGTGCTGGACGATCCGACGCTGGCGCGCGTCTATCAAAACCAGCGGCAGCGCTACAGCCAGATGCTGGACGCCCACGCCGGCGTGCTGCCGGACGAGAAGCTCTGGCAGGCGCTGCGTCAGGATGTCAGCGATCTGGCGCAGCTGCAGTGTAAAAATAGCGGACCCGATGCCCAGGCAGCCGCCAGACTGGAAGTTTTCGCCAGTAATAACAGCGATATGGTGCAGGCGACCCGGGCGGTCGTCTATTCTCGTGGCCAACAGCTGCAGCAGGAGATAGCCGAACGCGGCCAGTTTTTTGGCTGGCAGGCGCTGGTGCTGTTTATGCTGAGCCTGGCGCTGGTGCTACTCTTCACCCGCATGATTATCGGCCCGGTGAAAGGCATCGAAAGAATGATCAATCAGCTGGGGGCAGGGAAGTCGCTGGATGACGCCGCATTGTTTACCGGCCCGCGCGAGCTGCGATCGGTGGGCAAGCGCATCATCTGGCTCAGCGAGCGCCTGGCGTGGCTGGAGTCGCAGCGGCATCAATTTCTTCGCCATCTGTCGCATGAGCTGAAAACCCCGTTGGCCAGTATGCGTGAAGGTACCGAGCTGTTGGCCGACCGCGTCGCGGGGCCCCTGACCCCTGAGCAGCAGGAGATCGTCGAGATCCTCGACAGCAGTAGCCGTAACCTGCAAAAGCTGATTGAACAGCTGCTGGACTATAACCGAAAACAGGCCGACGGCCCGGTGGCTCGCGAAGCGGTGGACCTGGTGGACCTGGTGGAAAACGTCGTGGCGGCGCACAGCCTGCCCGCGCGGGCTAAACTGATGCATACCGAACTGACGCTGCAGGCGCGGCGTTGCCTGGCAGAGCCTGCGCTATTGATAAGCGTAATGGATAATCTCTACTCCAATGCGGTGCACTATGGCGCTGAATCCGGTAACATCCGTATCCACAGCTACCGGCACGGAGAGCAGGTGCGTATTGATGTCGCCAACAGCGGCGAACCGATCCCGGCCGCGGAAAAGAATATGATTTTCGAGCCTTTTTACCAGGGGAGTCACCAGCGTAAAGGGGCCGTTAAGGGCAGTGGGCTGGGGTTGAGTATCGCCCGCGACTGCGTCCGGCAGATGCAAGGGGAGCTCAGCTTAGTTGATGCGCCCGCCGGGCAGGTCTGTTTTCGCATTACGCTTCCCTCAGCGCCGGAATAATCCAACTTATGAATCGATATCGGGGAACTATGTCCCAATTCCTGGCCTGGCGCCGTTCCCTCAGTGGATGGCTGCTTTCAGGCATTGCTTGTCTGACGCTGGCGGGGTGTTCCGCCGGCTTTTCACCGCATACCGCGGAAGGTACCGCCGCCCCCGGGCAGGCGCAGCATCAGGTGGCCGATTTTGTCGCGGTAGACTGCGCGGATATCTGGGCGCACAGCAGCGATGCCAGCGACAAAAATCCCCTCTACTGGCTGCGGGGCATTGACTGTGCCGATCGCCTCGCGCCGGCGCAGGCGCGGGCGGAGGCGAAACGCCATACCGACGACAGTTGGCAGGACGCGTTCCGTCGCGGCATCCTGCTTGCTGATGCTAAAATTACCCCTGAGGAGCGCCGCGACCTGGTGGCGCGTCTCGATACCTTCAGCCCGCAAATCGCCGTTCAGGTCCGCCCGCTGTATCAGCTCTGGCGCGACGGCCAGACCCGTCAGCTGCAGCTGGTGGAAGAGCGTGCCCGTTACGCTAAGCTTCAGCAGTCCAGCGATAGCGAACTGGAGACACTGCGTCAGCAGGAGCTGGCGCTGCGCGAGCAGCTGGAGCTGACCACCCGCAAGCTGGAGAACCTGACGGATATCGAACGCCAGCTCTCCAGCCGCAAGCCGGGCGGTAATTTTGGCAGCGAAAAAGTGCCGGAGGTGATCCATGACGATCCGTAAACCGGCGCGTTTACTGCTGGTGGATGACGATCCGGGACTGTTGAAGCTACTGGGCATGCGCCTGGTCAGCGAAGGCTACAGCGTGGTCACCGCCGAGAGCGGGCCGGAAGCGCTGCGCGTGCTGGGGCGTGAGAAAGTGGATCTGGTGATTAGCGATCTGCGGATGGATGAAATGGACGGCCTGCAGCTGTTTAGCGAGATCCAGAAGGGCCACCCCGGCATGCCGGTGATCATTCTCACCGCTCACGGTTCGATTCCCGACGCCGTGGCGGCTACCCAGCAGGGGGTGTTCAGCTTCCTGACCAAGCCGGTCGATAAAGATGCCTTATATAAAGCCATTGATGAGGCGCTGGAGCAGCGCTCGCCGGCCACCGACGAAGCCTGGCGCCAGGCGATTGTAACCCGCAGCCCGCTGATGCTGCGCCTGCTTGAGCAGGCCGGGATGGTGGCGCAATCGGATGTCAGCGTACTGATTAATGGCCAGAGCGGGACCGGGAAGGAGATCGTCGCCCAGGCGATCCACAACGCCAGCCCGCGTCATGATAAGCCGTTCGTGGCGATCAACTGCGGCGCGCTGCCGGAACAGCTGCTCGAATCCGAACTGTTTGGCCATGCGCGGGGCGCTTTTACCGGCGCGGTCAGTAACCGTGAAGGATTATTCCAGGCCGCTGAGGGTGGTACGCTGTTTCTCGACGAGATCGGCGATATGCCTGTCGCCCTGCAGGTGAAGCTGCTGCGCGTCCTGCAGGAGCGCAAGGTGCGCCCGCTGGGCAGCAACCGCGATATCGAAATCAACGTGCGGATTATCTCCGCCACCCACCGCGACCTGCCGAAGGCGATGGCCCGCGGCGAGTTTCGTGAAGACCTGTTCTACCGCCTCAACGTAGTGAACCTGAAAATACCGCCGCTCTCCGAACGCACGGAAGATATTCCGCTGTTGGCCAACCATCTGCTGCGTCAGTCCGCCGATCGCCATAAGCCGTTCGTGCGGGCGTTTTCCAGCGATGCGATGAAGCGGCTGATGGCCGCCAAGTGGCCGGGCAACGTACGCCAGCTGGTGAACGTGATCGAGCAGTGCGTGGCCCTGACTTCGTCGCCAGTGATCGGCGACGCGCTGGTTGAGCAAGCGCTGGAGGGCGAGAACACGGCGCTGCCGACCTTCGTGGAGGCGCGCAATCAGTTTGAGCTGAACTACCTGCGCAAGCTGCTGCAAATTACCAAGGGCAACGTCACTCACGCCGCGCGGATGGCAGGGCGCAACCGCACCGAATTCTATAAGCTGCTGTCGCGCCATGAGCTCGACGCCAACGACTTTAAAGAGTAGCTCCGCACTATAGCGCAAGTTATGATACGGTAAGCAACCGGTTACGCGATTAAGACAGGAACCCCATGAAAAAGATTGATGCGATTATTAAACCTTTCAAACTGGATGACGTGCGTGAAGCGCTGGCCGAAGTCGGCATCACCGGGATGACGGTAACGGAAGTGAAAGGCTTTGGCCGCCAGAAAGGGCACACCGAACTGTACCGTGGTGCCGAGTATATGGTCGATTTTCTGCCGAAAGTAAAAATTGAAATTGTGGTGACCGACGATATCGTCGATACCTGTGTGGATACCATCATCCGTACCGCACAGACCGGTAAAATCGGCGACGGTAAAATCTTTGTCTTCGACGTGGCGCGGGTCATTCGTATTCGTACCGGCGAAGAAGACGACGCGGCGATTTAACGCTCGCCGCTCGCTGCAGTATTGCCGGGTGGCGCTGCGCTTACCCGGCCTACAGATCCCCGCATCGTCGGGGCTTACAGCACCTTATGCGGGCCGAAGCATTCGTAATGAATGTTGTCTTTGTTGACCCCTAATTCGACCAGCTGCTTCGCTGCAAACTGCATAAACGCTACCGGGCCGCAGAGATAATACTGCATCTGCGGGTCGCGAATATTGTCCGCCACTGCTGCTAAATCCATCAAACCTTCGCTATCAAAACGTCCAGCCTGACGGTCGGCCTCAGTCGGGGTGCGATACCAGACGTGAGAGGTAAACGCCGGCAGCGCCGCGCCGAGCGCCTTCACTTCATCGGCAAAGGCGTGGACGTCGCCATTTTCCGCCGCATGGAACCAGTTCACCTGACCCTGATGACCGCTCTTCGCCAGCGCATCCAGCATCGCCAGCATCGGCGTTTGCCCGACGCCGCCGGAGAGCAGAGTGACCGGCGTCTGCGGCTTAACGTTAAGGAAGAAATCTCCCGCCGGGGCGGCCAGATAGACCACATCGCCTTCGCTGGCATGGTTATGCAGCCAGCTGGAAACCTGACCGCCTTCCTCGCGTTTAACCGCAATGCGGTAGCCTTTGCCGTCCGCTTTGCGGGTCAGGGAATACTGGCGGATTTCCTGATATTCGAAGCCTTCCGGTTTCAGCCAGATGGCCAGGTACTGGCCAGGCTGGTAATCGGCGACCGGCTGGCCATCAACCGGTTCGAGCTCAAAGCTGGTGATAAGCTGGCTGCGCGGGGTTTTCTTCACGATGCGAAACGCGCGGGTCCCTTCCCAGCCGCCGGTTTTACTGGCGTTTTGCTGATAGATCTCGGCTTCACGGCCGATAAAGACGTTCGCCAGCACGCCGTAGGCTTTACCCCAGGCATCGAGCACTTCCTGGCCCGGACTGAACATTTCATCGAGGGTCGCCAGCAGATGGCTGCCAACAATATTGTACTGCTCCGGTTTGATCTGGAAGCTGGTGTGTTTCTGGGCGATCTTTTCCACCGCCGGCAGCAGGGCAGGCAGGTTATCGATATTGCTGGCGTAGGCGGCAATAGCGTTGAATAACGCTTCACGCTGATCGCCGTTGCGCTGGTTGCTCATGTTAAAGACCTCTTTGAGCTCCGGATTATGCGCGAACATACGATCGTAGAAATGGGCGGTTAATTTCGGGCCGGTCTCTACCAGCAGGGGAATGGTGGCTTTTACCGTGGCGATGGTTTGAGCGTCAAGCATAGCGTGCTTCCTTATGTGTTATCTTAATGATGCATTTTAAATGCATCTTAAAGAAATAACCCTGCGTTGTAAATGGTTCTTTAACACATTCCCCCGATCCAGTTACAACATGAAGAATTTGCATCACAAACCTGAAAAGAAATCCGTTGATACTGAGAGAGGCGTTATTGCTCAAAGCCTTGTGTCATGCGGAGCCAATCGTTTGCGTAAAATCCTTTGTCAAGACCTGTTATCACAGAATGATTCGGTTATACTGTGGGCCGTTGTCCAATCGGACCGCCTTTTTAGGCCGAAATTTTATTGTTAGCTGAGTCAGGAGATGCGGATGTTAAAGCGTGAAATGAACATTGCCGATTATGATGCCGAACTGTGGCAGGCTATGGAGCAGGAAAAAGTACGTCAGGAAGAGCACATCGAACTGATCGCCTCCGAAAACTACACCAGTCCGCGCGTTATGCAGGCGCAGGGCTCTCAGCTGACCAACAAATATGCTGAAGGGTATCCGGGCAAGCGTTACTACGGCGGCTGTGAATACGTCGACGTGGTTGAACAGCTGGCAATCGACCGCGCGAAAGAACTGTTCGGCGCTGATTATGCTAACGTCCAGCCGCACTCCGGCTCCCAGGCTAACTTTGCCGTCTACACCGCGCTGCTGCAGCCGGGCGACACCGTGCTCGGTATGAACCTGGCGCAGGGCGGCCACCTGACTCACGGCTCCCCGGTTAACTTCTCCGGCAAACTGTACAACATCATCCCTTACGGTATCGATGAGTCCGGTAAAATTGACTATGACGACATGGCGAAGCAGGCTCAGGAACACAAACCGAAGATGATCATCGGTGGTTTCTCCGCTTACTCCGGTATCGTTGACTGGGCGAAAATGCGTGAAATCGCTGACAGCATCGGCGCTTACCTGTTCGTCGATATGGCGCACGTGGCAGGCCTGATTGCCGCTGGCGTGTACCCGAACCCGGTTCCGCATGCTCACGTTGTGACCACCACCACCCACAAAACCCTGGCGGGTCCGCGCGGCGGCCTGATTCTGGCGAAAGGCGGTAGCGAAGAGCTGTACAAAAAACTGAACTCTGCCGTGTTCCCAAGCGCGCAGGGCGGCCCGCTGATGCACGTTATCGCGGCGAAAGCGGTGGCGCTGAAAGAAGCGATGGAGCCAGAGTTTAAAGTTTACCAGCAGCAGGTTGCGAAAAACGCTAAAGCGATGGTGGAAGTGTTCCTGAACCGCGGCTACAAAGTGGTGTCTGGCGGTACTGAGAACCACCTGTTCCTGCTGGACCTGGTGGATAAAAACCTGACCGGTAAAGAAGCTGACGCTGCCCTGGGCCGCGCCAACATCACCGTCAACAAAAACAGCGTGCCGAACGATCCGAAGAGCCCGTTCGTAACCTCCGGTATCCGTATCGGTTCTCCGGCAGTGACTCGCCGCGGCTTTAAAGAAGCGGAAGTCAAAGAGCTGGCTGGCTGGATGTGTGACGTGCTGGACAATATCAATGACGACGCGGTCATTGAGCGCGTGAAAGGTAAAGTGCTGGATATCTGCGCCCGCTTCCCGGTATATGCGTAAGCGTTAGCGTTGACATCAAAAAGGCCGCGTATGCGGCCTTTTTTGCGTCTGGAGATTAGCGGCGGTCGAGGGAGATCGCCCCGGGGCCGGTTACGGCCAGCAGCAGGAAAGCGCCGGCGATGCTGACGTTTTTCCAGAAGTTAATCATGTTCGGCAATACCGCATCGCCAGCCATATCCCAGTAGTGATGGCCAATCACCGCCGTGCCCAGGGTGTAGAAAATAAAGATGACCGCCAGCGGGCGGGTGAAAAAGCCGAGCACAATCAGAATCGCGGCAGGCACTTCCATAATGACGGCGATAATCGCCGCCAGGGTCGGCATCGGCGCGCCGGAGGCGGCCATGTACTGCACCGTACCGTCAAAGCCCAGCAGTTTGGGGTAGCCAAAAAGAATAAACAGAATCACCACGGCGATGCGGGCGATAAGCAGCAACAGAGAGCGGGAAGCGCCAAAATCAAAATAGCGGAGTGAGTTCATAATCAGCTCGTTATGAGAGACGTGTGATTTAAACGTAATACACAAATTTGCGCTCCGCCACGTTCGTTTATGACTAAACCAGCGTCTGCAATTGCTCCTCAACGTACAGATAACCTATCCCCATCAGCTGCTGGGCGCGCGTCAGCTGGCCAAAGCCTATTTGGGTGGCGTGCGCTCGCGGCGTATCCCTGTGGTCAAAGGGGTTAAAACCCGTTTGTTTGACGATACTTTCCAGCCACTGCTCACCGAAGGCGCAGCTGCGCCCGTAAAGCCAGATTTGATTAATATTTAATATATTCAGGAAATTATAGAGGCTTAAGCCAATCGCGTTGGCAGCGTTATCAACCCATGCGCGAATTTGCACATCTCCCTCTTTCCAGGCCTCAATGAGCGACGCCGTGGTTAACTGCTCGGGGGCGAGCGTTGCTTCAGGCTGCGTTTTGAGCCACATTCGGGCCTGTTTTTTCAGCGCGCTGAGAGAGGCGACGGTTTCGAGGCAACCGTATCTTCCGCAGTCGCAGGCTTTGCCGTCAGGATTGACAATCGTATGCCCAATCTGCCCGCTGCCGTACAGACTGCCGCGATAAATATGATCGTTAATCACAAATGACGAGCCGATACCGTAGTCGACGTTGATCACGCAAAAATCCTGCTGTGTACCCTGATGCTGCCACTTCTCCGCCAGCGCCAGCATCACGCAGTCGTTATCCACCCGAACCTGCACGCCAAGCCGCTCCTCAAGCAGATACTTTATTTCGATCGGTGTTTTCCAGCGTGCCTGGGGCATGGTTTGTGAAACGCCGGTAATCGGATCAACCTGTCCATGCACGCCAAGGGCGAGATTGATGCTGTGCTGCGGGTAGCGGCGGTGGATATGCCGCCAGCATTCAACGATGGCCTCAAGCAGGGCCTGAGGAGTGGGCGCGTTGACCGGCAAATGCTGATGGCCATCCACTGCCAGCAGGCGGGCGTCGGCAAGCTGATATTCAATGCTGGTCGGGGTGATATTCATGCACAGTGTCCAGGCGCCGTGCTCGGGGATCTGGTAGCTGCCGCTGTTCACGCCCCGTTTGCTCAAGTGTTCCGTTGAGTGACCGATCAATCCCTCGCTAAGCAGCTCGGCCAGAATATTGCTCACCGCCGGAATGGAGAGACCGGTGAGTTGAGAGAGCTGTGATTTACTGAGCTGCTTTTCCCGCCACAGATGGGAAAGAAAAATCGACTTATTGGCCTGCCGGACCCGGGCGTTATTAAAGCCAGTACGCTGCATACACTTAACTCCCTTAACTATATTGCGTGAGCATTGCGCATTTTAACAGCGAATTGGCGATATAGACTCCTGTTATTGCAACTTTTACTTCGTTTTGTTTAGTGGAGGCATCATGTACGGTTCGGTTAAGGTCTGGCAGGAAATCATTTCATTACCAACGTGGACGACGGGAGCGGAAGATCCGAACCCTATGTTTCTGGAAAAACGTGTTTATCAAGGATCTTCCGGCAGCGTCTATCCCTACGGCGTGATTGATACCCTGACCGGCGAACGCGAAATGCGCGATTATCAGGCAGTGTGGATGGAGAATGATTTCCTTCGGGTCATGCTGCTACCGGAGCTTGGCGGCCGTATTCACCGGGCATATGACAAAGTCAAACAACGTGATTTCGTCTATTACAATGAGGTGGTTAAGCCAGCCCTGGTAGGGCTGCTCGGGCCCTGGATCTCCGGCGGAATCGAATTTAACTGGCCGCAACATCACCGGCCGACGACCTTTAAGCCGGTCGATTTTTCTATTCAGCAGGGAGAAAACGGCGCGCAGACCGTATGGATGGGGGAAGCGGAGCCCATGCGCGGTTTGCAGGTTATGGCCGGGTTTACGCTCTATCCTGACCGCGCGCTGATTGAAATCACTGGCAAGATCTTCAATGGTAACGCCACGCCGCGCCATTTCCTGTGGTGGGCCAACCCTGCAGTAAAAGGCGGCGATGCCCACCAGAGTGTATTCCCACCCGATGTCACCGCTGTATTCGACCATGGTAAGCGTGATGTTTCCGCTTTCCCGATTGCCACCGGTACCTACTACAAAGTGGACTATTCTGCGGGGGTTGATATCTCCCGTTATAAAAACGTCCCGGTACCCACTTCGTATATGGCGGAGAAGTCGGATTACGATTTTGTCGGCGCTTATCATCATGACGAGCGAGGCGGGTTACTGCATGTTGCCGATCACCATGTCTCTCCTGGTAAGAAACAGTGGAGCTGGGGGTACGGGGATTTTGGCCAGGCCTGGGATCGAAATCTGACCGATGAAAATGGCCCTTATATTGAGCTGATGACCGGCGTCTTCACCGATAACCAGCCTGACTTTACGTGGCTTGCGCCTTATGAAGAGAAGGTGTTTGTGCAAAATTTCCTTCCCTACAGCGAGTTAGGGATGGTGCAAAATGCTAATACACAGCTGGCAATGAAGCTGGTTCGCGAGTCTGGGCAACTGCAGCTTGGCGTATATGCCATTGCTCCGCTAAATCATATCGTGGTTGAACTCAGCGCTGACCATCAGCCATTGTACGAAACTCAGCTGACGCTGAAGCCCGGTGAGAGCTGGCAGCAGACGCTGCCGGAAAATGGCGTCGGGCGCTTAACCCTCAAAGTGAAAACCGCCGAGAACCAGCCGCTGCTGGATTATCAGGAACATATAACCCAACAGACGCCGCTGCCCGAACCAGCTATAGCGCCCGCGTTACCGGAAGCGATCCACAATGGCGACGAGCTCTATTTTATCGGCCAGCACCTTGAACAATACAACCACGCAAGCCGCTACGCCGGGGATTACTATCGTCGGGCGGTTGAGCTCGATCCGCAGGATTATCGCAATAATGTTGCCCTCGGTACCCTGGCGTTCAACAGTGCCGACTGGGCGCTGGCGGAACAGTGTGCCCGTGCTGCGCTACAGCGCGCGCATCGTTTGAATAAGAACCCGCGAGATGGCGAAGCCAGTATGCTGCTTGCCAGCGTGCTGGAAAGGATGGGGGATGATGCAGGCGCCTGGGAGCACTATTACAAAGCCTCCTGGAGCGGTAACTGCCGTGACGCCGCCTGGTGGTCGCTGGCGCGGCTGGCGATGAAGCGCGGTGATGTTGCCGATGCGCTGGAAAAAGTAAACACCAGTCTGCGGTTCAACGCCAGCAATCCTCTGGCGATGGGGTTGAAAGCGCTGGCATTAGCCAACAGTGGGCAGAAGAAAGCAGCGCTGGAGTTTATTTTCGCCTCTCTTGAGCAATACCCATTGAGCTATCCGCTGCACTGCGCGCGCTGGATGATTGAGCGGAGCGACGACGCGCGAGAAACCCTGCTGCGCATCACGGGGCGCAGAGGGGTCAACGCCAGCCTGCTGGCGGGCTGGCTGCTCTCTATCGGACAGACGTCGGCGGTGAAAGAGGTTCTTGCGGTTCTGGACAGTCAGGAAGCGCTGCCGATGCTCTGGCGTGCGTCGCTAAGTGATGATGCCAATGAACGCCAACAGTTTATTGCCGCCGCCGAGCACTGCCATGCGCACAATGTTCGTTTCCCTAACTCGCTCGATGAAGTTCAGATGCTGCAGTCGCTGGGCGACAGCGCTTTTGCCCGCTATCTACTCGGTTGCTTCTGGTACAGCAAACGTCGCTATGACGAGGCGGTGAGCTGCTGGCGCGAGACGCTCGAAAAATCTCCCGATTATGCGCCCGCTCATCGTCTGCTGGGCGTTTACTCCTGGAATAAACAGCAGGATGCAACGCAGGCGCTGGCTTATCTGCAGCGCGCCGTAGCGCTGGAGCCGGACAATGCGCGCTTCCTGTTTGAACTCGATTTTTTGCAAAAATTACTGGCCAGGCCGGTACATGAGCGACTGACGACGCTGGTGGAACGTAAAGCCGTGGTGCTGAAGCGGGACGACCTGACCGCTGAGCTGCTAAGCCTGTGGAACGCGTCCGGTCATTATGCCGATGCCGCCGCGATTCTGGATACGCGCGTATTCCATCCCTGGGAAGGAGGAGAAGGGAAAATCACCGGCCAGTATTTGCTCAATCAGCTCCATCGGGCATTACAGTTCATCGAGCGTGGGGCGTTTAAACAGGCCACGGACTGTCTGAAAGCCGCATTACGCTATCCCGACAATCTGGGGGAGGGGCGACTGCCTGGGCAAACGGATAACGATATCTGGTATTTGCTGGGCTACTGCGCAGAACAGGCTGGGGATGCGCAGCAGGCGGCGGAATATTACCAGCTTGCCCGGCAAGGGGGCTCAACGCTGGACGCCGGGCGGTACTACAACGATCAACCCGCCGATTACCTTTTCTGGCAGGGCATTGCGCTGCGTAAGAGCGGTAACCCAGCGCAGGCCGAGCAGCACTTCCGCCATTTTATCGACTGGGCCGCGCAGCATCGGGATGAAGTTCCGCAAGTCGATTTTTTTGCCGTCTCTCTTCCGGACCTGGTGGTTCTCGATGTATCAGCGCAGCAGAGACATCAGCAGCACTGCTTGTTTATTGAAGCGTTGGGCCATCTGGGGCTGGGCAACGTATCCGCCTGCCAGCAGAGGATGCAGCAGCTTCTGCAAATAAATCCGGCTCATGATAAGGCGCATCTGATTCGCCATGCCCTGCAAAGCGGCATTTTTTCCTGAACCTCAATGGGCGGGCTCGGCCCGCCTGAACCCTACTGTTCCCTGCGTTTCCCTTATAGAGGAATCATTATGAACAACGCGCAGACACATCTCAAAATGGGCTACGTCTGGACGATTTGTCTGGTCGCCGCCTGCGGTGGTTTACTGTTTGGCTATGACTGGGTGGTGATTGGCGGCGCTAAGCCATTTTATGAAGCCTGGTTTTCAATTACGGACCCGGCGCAGTCCGGCTGGGCGATGAGCTCAGCGCTGTTGGGCTGTATTTTCGGCGCATTAATTTCGGGATGGTGCGCAGACAAACTGGGGCGCAAGCTGCCATTAATTCTTTCCGCCGTGCTGTTCAGCGCGTCGGCCTGGGGGACGGCGGTCGCCAGTCATTTCGATATGTTTGTGGTTTACCGCATTGTGGGCGGCGTAGGGATTGGTCTGGCTTCCGCTCTCAGCCCGCTTTACATTGCCGAAGTCAGCCCGGCAGAGAAAAGAGGACGTTTTGTCGCGGTCAATCAGCTCACCATCGTGATTGGCGTGCTGGCCGCTCAGTTAATCAATCTGATGATTGCTGAACCGGTGGAGCCGGGGGCGACGCAGCAGATGATTGTGGACAGCTGGAATGGGCAGATGGGCTGGCGCTGGATGTTCGGTGCGGAACTGGTGCCGGCGCTGGCGTTTCTGGTCCTGATGTTTTTTGTCCCCGAGTCGCCGCGCTGGCTCATGAAGGCCGGTAAACCGGAGCGCGCCCGGGCTGCGCTGGAACGCATTGGTTCTGCCGACTATGCCGACAGGATCCTGCGTGAAATCGCGCATACCCTGGAAAAGGATAACAACAAAGTCTCCTACGGCGCGCTGTTGGCTCCCCAGGTGAAACCGATTGTGATCATTGGCATGGTGCTCGCCATATTCCAGCAGTGGTGTGGGATTAACGTCATCTTTAACTACGCGCAGGAGATTTTTGCCTCGGCGGGGTTCGATATTAACAGCACGCTGAAATCGATCGTCGCGACGGGCGTCGTTAATCTGGTCTTTACCATTGCGGCGCTGCCGCTGGTGGATAAAATCGGTCGCCGTAAATTAATGCTGCTTGGCGCTTCGGGATTGACGCTGATCTATGTGCTGATCGCCGGCGCTTACGCCATGGGCATTATGGGGTGGCCGGTACTGTTGCTGGTGCTGGCGGCGATTGCTATTTATGCGTTGACCCTGGCGCCGGTGACCTGGGTGCTGCTGGCGGAGATTTTTCCCAACCGCGTACGTGGACTCGCGATGTCTTTAGGTACCCTGGCGCTGTGGATCGCCTGTTTCCTGTTAACCTATACTTTCCCGCTGCTTAATGCCGGTCTGGGCGCGGCAGGAAGCTTCCTGCTGTATGGTGTTATTTGCGCTGCCGGCTACCTCTATATCCTGCGCAACGTCCCGGAAACGAAAGGTATCACCCTCGAAGCGCTGGAAGAGCAGCTGGCGCAGCGTCATACGGGCGTGAATGCGGCGAAGCAGGAGCAGATGCGCTAATGGCGGAAGAGTGGATTCTGGAGAACGCGCATCTGCGGATGTGCGTCTCTTCTCTGGGCGGCAAAGTGCAAAGTTTATTCTCGCGGCAATATCAAGCGCCGGTGCTATATGAAAATCCCGCCGGCGGCATGTTTCCGATGCTGCCATTGGCCAATCGCGTCGCCGGCAACCGTTTTATTTTTCATGGGCAGGAGATTGTCCTGCCTCGCCACCATGCCGACGAGTATTTCTTTCTTCACGGTGACGGCTGGTTACAGCGCTGGGATATTATTGAGTGCGGCGCCGAGTATTGTGTATTACAGCTGCGTCGGCAGCATGCCTGCGGTTTCGATTATCTGGCGCAGCTCCGCTACCAGTTGCTGCGTAACCAGCTGATAGCGGAGCTAACGCTTACCCACTATGGGGAGGTCCCTGCGCTTTACGGCTGCGGCTTTCATCCCTTTTTCCCTTTCGATGAACGCAGCAAGGTTCAGTTCCAGGTCAGCGGTTACTGGCCGGAAGGGGAGAATCACTTACCTCTCAACTGGCAAGGAAACTTGCCCGACTATGCCAATTTCAGCGTGGCTCAGTTCGGTGAAGATCGTTGGCTGAACGTGGGTTATTCCGGCTGGGGCGGGCGGGCGAGGGTAAGCAATGACGTGATTAATATCACAATTCTATCGCAAACTCCGTGGTTGATGCTGTTCAGAATGCAAGGTGAATCATTCCTTTGCCTCGAGCCGCAAAGCCATCCGGTAAACGCCCACAACATGGACGGGCAGCCGGGGCTGCGAGTTTTAGGCGCGGGAGAGAAGCTGAATTTTTCGCTGAAAATCATCATCGAGGGGGCATAAATAACGAGCTATCAGCAGACAAGAGCATCTTGCGCCCGCCGGGGTTTATCGCCAGACTATCGCCACCATTCGGGAGGAAATCATGGTCTTGCACTCCACGCGCTGGCTGGCGCTCAGTTATTTCACCTACTTTTTTAGCTACGGTATTTTTCTGCCCTTCTGGAGCGTCTGGCTGGCCGGAAACGGGCTGACTCCGGAAACCATCGGCATTTTGCTTGGCGCCGGTCTGGTGGCCCGTTTTCTCGGCAGTCTGCTGATTGCCCCGCGGGTGAGCGATCCCTCCCGGCTGATCGCCGCGCTGCGCGTGCTGGCGCTGTTAACCTTGCTCTTCGCGCTGGCCTTCTGGGCCGGCAGCCACGTAGCATGGCTGCTGGCGATCATCATCGGCTTCAACCTGTTCTTTTCGCCGCTGGTGCCGCTGACGGATGCTCTGGCCAATACCTGGCAAAAGCAGATCACCATGGACTATGGCCGGGTGCGGCTATGGGGCTCTATTGCCTTTGTAATTGGTTCGGCGCTGACCGGCAAGCTGGTGAGCCTGTTCGATTACCGGGCGATCCTGCTGATGCTAAGCCTGGGGGTCGCCTCGATGCTGCTCGGCATGCTGCTTAAGCCGTCGGTGATGCCCCAGGGGGAGTCGCGCCAGCAGCAGGGGGCCGGAATGGCGGCCTGGCTGACGCTGGTGCGCCAAAGCTGGCGCTTTCTCGCCTGCGTTTGTCTGCTGCAGGGAGCGCATGCCGCCTGCTATGGCTTTAGCGCCATCTACTGGCAGCAGGCCGGCTATTCCGCCTCGGCGGTCGGTTATCTGTGGTCGTTAGGCGTGGTGGCGGAAGTGGTGATCTTCGCGTTGAGTAAAAAGGTGTTCCGCCGCTTCAGCGCCCGCGACCTGCTGTTGCTCTCCGCCGCCTGCGGGCTGATTCGCTGGGGACTGATGGGCTGGACCACGGCGCTGCCGGGACTCATCCTTGCGCAGATCCTTCACTGTGGCACCTTCACGGTGTGTCATCTGGCGGCGATGCGCTATATCGCCGCCCGTCAGGGTAGCGAAGTGATCCGTCTGCAGGCCGTCTACTCCGCGGTGGCGATGGGCGGCAGTATTGCCATCATGACCGTCTTCGCCGGTTTCCTCTATCAGCACCTGCACCAGGGCGTATTCTGGGTGATGGCCCTGCTGACGCTCCCGGCGATGGCTATACGGCCAAAAGCGGTGGCGGCCTAGTCCTCGAGCATGGCGCAGATATGCTGCTGCTGGCGTTCAGTGAAGTAGTTCTCCGCGTGGATCAGCGGCGGCGAAAACAGCGGCAGCGCCGTCGCATAGGGGGTGACGATAAGCGTCACCCCTTTGGGCGCACCTTCCTTCTGAAAGCGCTCTACGCTCTGGTATTTGATATTCAGCGGCAGCAGCGTTAGTTCGCGCAGCTGTTGTTCCAGGGCCTCTTCAATAGCTGGGTTGTCATCGGTTAGCAACAGCACCTGTTTCTCGTGCAGGTCGCTTTTCTGCATCAGCCAGGCGCCAAAGATCACCGCGATTAAACCGGTCTCTTCCTCATTAAAACGGATGTGCCAGGCCTCCTCGAATTCGCTCAATGCCGCCTGGGTGGTACGCAGTAAGCGAGGGTAGAGCCGGGTCACTTCCTCTGTGAGCGTGCTGTCGATGCCGATAGCAAACACGCTGCGGATCAACGCCTGCGACAAATGAATATAGAGTTGATCGCTGAGCCCCTGCTCATCACTGAACGCTCTGCCAGCGAGGATCTGAAAGCGGTGGATCAGGCCGGAGATAGCCAGCCGCAGGCGGCGATCGTGCGGGTGACCGTCGCGGACCGGGTCGGGGGTTTTGAGCAACATAAACAGCAGCGAGAGGAAAAAAGGTTCTCCGACATGGGGCGGAGCGCCGACCCGACGCTGCCAGTGGCGGACAATCTCCTGCGCCAGGGTGAACTCGGCGGCGGTTTGAGCCCAGCGTTGCTGTTCCTCATTGAAGTCCGGAGAGTATCCCCGGTGATGTTCGAGCAGACAGTACTGCAGGTACAAGCGCAGAAACTGCACGTCGCGGCAGTCAAACTGGCGATTGAGCGCCCGCGCGCAGCGGTTCACCAGCGCCTGCAGATTGGTATCATCGTATAAGGTGCGGGCAATGCCTTCCTGTTTAAGCTGCGTTTTCAGCGCCGGGGTAAAATGATGATTAACGAACTGTGGGCAGAGGCGCAGCCCCCGCCGCAGCGCATGCAGCAGACATAAACGTTGGTCGAGCGCGGCGCCTTCAATCCGATAGCTGCCGTCCACCTGTGACTGGAGGGTCAAACGGTGGTAACGCTGAATTTCGCGTCCGGTCTCCTCAATATCCTGCCGGGCCGTGGTCTCATCAACGAGGTTGATCCTGCCAAGCCGTTCAGTCGTCACCGACTGTCCGGGCAGATAAAACATCAGGAGCACCTGGCTACGGCGCTGTGGACTGGAAAGCGCAGATGGTGGTTCAATGACGGTCATCATCTGGTAAGTTCCAGTTAGGGTTTCCGCTAAGGATAGACAATGACCGCGGCGTGGGCAGGGAAGAGCGTCCGCTTTTACTCAGGATTGCTGGCGAAGTTCACAGAATTTTTCACGTGAGGAACAGATGAACAGAGTGAAACAATGCACAAGCGCGGCGTTTTTCATGGTTTTATCATGGTCGGCCGCTGCGCATCCGCATAGCTTCATCAGCCTGCAAAGCGAGCCGGTGGTCAAGGATGGTCTGCTGAGCGCCTTTAAAATGCGCTGGACGATGGATGAAATTACCTCATCGGATCTGCTCTATGATGCCGGAAACGCCAAACCGGGCAGCGAAGTCTGGAAAAAGCTGGCGGCAGAGGTGATGGCCAACGTGCTCGGTCAGCACTATTTCAGCGAGCTGTGGCATAACGGTCAGCGGGTTAAATTTAACAATCGTCCCGACGGTTACGGCCTCGAACGTGACGGACTGCAGGCGGTACTCACCTTTACTCTGCCGCTGGCGACGCCGCAACCCGTTGCCGGGCAGACGTTTACCTTTTCCACCTTCGACCCGACCTACTACGTCGATATGTTTTATGACAAGGATAGCGATTTTTCCCTGCCCGCAGGGCTGCGGGCCGCCTGTAAGGCAACGGTGATGACGCCAAAACCGAACGACAAAATGCTCTCATACGCCCAGTCGCTGGATAAAGCGGATGCGCCGCCGGAGGATATGGCGCTGGGCAGCTATTTTGCCCAGAAGGTGACCCTGACATGTCAGTAATTTTTACTCCGCGCGCGCGATCTTCGCGCTGGAAAGCGCTGTGGCCGCTGGCGCTGTTGCTGGCGGTGAGCATCATCGGCGGCATTTGGCTGTGGCGGGCGTGGCCGCAGGTGCTGATGCAGAGCGCAGTCTGGCAGCGTTCGCTAAACCTGGAACTCAGCCGCCTGCTGCAGGCGGTGGCGGAGAACCCGGCGGCGGCAGGGCTGTCGCTGCTGGGGTTTAGCTTCGTTTACGGGGTGCTCCATGCCTTAGGGCCCGGACACGGTAAAATTGTCATTACGACCTGGCTTGCCACCCATCCCGCGAAGCTGAAATCAAGCATTGGCCTGACGCTGGCCGCCTCTTTATTACAGGGGCTGGTGGCCATCGCGCTGGTGGTCGTGGTGCTGGCGCTGCTGCAGCTGCCGGCGCGCCAGCTGCACCTCAGCAGTTTCTGGCTGGAGAAGGGGAGCTATTTGCTGGTGGGTGCGTTAGGGCTGCTGCTGTGCTGGCGGGCGTTAAAAAAGCTGCGTCTGCTGCTGCGCCGGCCAACGTTTACCGCTTTTACCCCGCATCATGTTCATAACGAACACTGCGGCTGCGGGCATCAGCATCTCCCGGCCCCGGAGCAGCTGCAGGCCGGCGACGACTGGCGGGCTCGCGCCGCGATCGTCCTGTCGATGGGTATGCGTCCCTGTTCGGGGGCGATCATGGTTCTGCTGTTCAGCAAGGTAATCGGCGTTTTTGGCTGGGGGATGGCGGCGGCGCTGGCGATGGCGGCGGGAACCTCGTTGACTATCACGGCGCTGGCGCTGTTGGTGCATGGGTTCCGCCAACTGGCGATCCGCCTCAGTCGCCATCAGGCGCCAGCGTTATGGAAGCAGGTTAGTTGGGCGACGCTGGCGCTGGCCGGCGGCGTCATATTGCTGGCGGCGGCAGGGGTGATGTGGCTCAGCGCCGTCCCTGCCGGCGGTGGGATCCGTCCGTTTTAGACAGACGCCGGGCGCAAATCCTAAAGTGGGCGCCAGCGCTTGCCGCTGGCGAAGCGATGCTCTAGTTTTCCGCTTTTCGGCGGATGACAAGGAGTCGCTATGGCCGCAAATATCGTTTCTCCCGCGCAGAGCGGGCGGTTCTATTATGGCTGCGCCGGCGCCGCCGGGCTGCTGGCGGGCCTGGCGATCGTATTCTGGTTTCCAGCCCTGGCCAGCTGGTGGCCGTCAGATCTGGTGCGTGTCTACCACGCCATGCCGTATGTTATGCGATTCGGGGTGGCGAGTGTCGCGGATATTCCGCTGGTGGCCTACGCCACCCTAACGCTGTCGGGCTTCGTGCTGGCCTTTTGTCATCCCGGTCACAGTAAACTGCCCATTGTTGCCTGGGCTGTGCATAACCAGCCCTCGCCGCGGGAGATGGTCGACTGGATCCTGCGCAGCTGGGTGTTGCAGTTCGGTTTTCTGGTGATCATTTTCTGGCGTTTCGCGTTTATGGGTAAGCTAAGCAGCGACAGGCTAATGCAGATCGTGGGCATCTTTAACGACGTATGCTATCTGGCCACGCTGGTGCTGGCTGGAATACTGCTGCGCGACGGCTGGCGCGACTTTCAGGGCGTTGCCGCACCGGCAGGGAATATTCGCATTCCGCTGATCTTTGCCCTGAGCTTTTATCTGCCGTTTCAGCTGGTATGGATTTTACTCAGTGCGCAGCAGTATGAGCTGCCGCTGTGGGGATGGCTGCTGCTGGTTCCGGCGATGGTCGGCGTGCTGTTAGCCCGCCTGGCGACGGTAGGGATAGCGCTGTGTTTCCGGCGCTGGCTGGGGACGCAGGGCTGTCTGCGCTGGCGCGGACCGCTGGCCTTATTTAGCGGCCTGACGGTGCTCTGTATTGGCGGCAATGCGGTGATTCGCCAGATCCTCAACATGATAAAATGACATAAAAAAAGGAAGCCGCGGCTTCCTTTTTGACATCAGTAAGAGATTAACGCTTCAGCGCGTCGCTCAGCTGCTCGCGCATGTTCGCCAGCATCGCTTTCACCACGCGCGGGTTACCGGCAACGATGTTGCCCGTCAGCATATAGTTATGACCGCCGGTGAAGTCGCAGACAATCGCGCCAGCTTCACGGGCGATCAGCTCGCCTGCGGCGAAATCCCATGGTTTCAGGGCGATCTCAAAGTAACCGTCAACGCGGCCGGCGGCCACATAGGCCAGATCCAGCGCGGCAGAGCCGGTGCGACGGAAGTCGGCACATTCGGTAAACATGTTGCCGAGAATATTCATGTAGGTGGTGGCGTGCTGCTTCGCTTTGAACGGGAAGCCGGTCGCGATAATGGTGCCGTCGAGGTCGCGAGCGTTGCTGCCGCGCAGACGGTAGCCGTTCAGCTGCGCGCCCTGGCCGCGGGTCGCGGTAAACAGTTCGTTACGCATCGGATCGTAGACCACCGCGACTTCAGTACGCCCTTTGATGCGTACGGCGATGGAAACAGAGAAGTGCGGCAGACGTTTAACGAAGTTGGTGGTACCATCCAGTGGATCGATAACCCATTGAACATCCTGCTCTTCGCCAGCGTGTTCACCGCTTTCTTCGGTGATAATGGTGTGCTGCGGGTAAGATTTGCGAATGGTTTCGATAATAATCGCTTCGGCGGCTTTATCGACGTTGGTCACAAAATCATTGCTGCCTTTCTGGCTGGTTTCTACGGTGTCTGGCGTTTCGTAGTGTTTGGCAATTAAATTACCCGCCTTGCGCGCGGCGCGCACGGCGATGTTCAGCATCGGATGCATCGGTCTCTCTCACTGGATGTTAAAGAACGGGAAAAAACGGCGCATATAATAGCAGCCAAATCTGCTTATGTCTCCGTTTTATGGTAGCATGCACGAATAATCTTTAGCCGAAGAACCATAATGCTGCAAAATATTCGAATCGTACTGGTAGAAACCTCCCATACCGGCAACATGGGCTCCGTAGCCCGCGCGATGAAAACCATGGGCTTAACTAACCTGTGGCTGGTCAATCCGCTGGTCAAACCCGATTCGCAGGCGATAGCCCTGGCCGCGGGCGCCAGCGACGTGATCGGCAACGCGCAGATTGTCGATACCCTTGATGAAGCGCTGGCAGGCTGTAGCCTGGTGGTTGGCACCAGCGCGCGCTCCCGCACGCTGCCGTGGCCGATGCTCGACCCGCGCGAATGCGGTCTGAAAAGCGTCGCCGAAGGTCAGCATGCGCCGGTGGCGCTGGTCTTTGGCCGCGAGCGCGTTGGTCTGACCAACGATGAACTGCAGAAGTGCCACTATCACGTGGCGATCGCCGCCAACCCGGAGTACAGCTCGCTGAACCTGGCGATGGCGGTGCAGGTTATCGCCTATGAAGTGCGGATGGCCTGGCTGGCGGCGCAGGAGCAAGCGCAGCCGGCGGTTGAGCATGAAGAGGCGCCGTACCCGCTGGTGGACGATCTGGAGCGATTCTACGACCATCTTGAGCAGACGCTGCTGGCGACGGGCTTTATCCGCCCGAATCATCCGGGGCAGGTGATGAACAAGCTGCGTCGTCTGTTCACCCGCGCGCGTCCGGAAAGCCAGGAGTTGAACATCCTGCGCGGCATGCTGGCGTCTATTGAGCAGCAGAATAAAGGTAAGTAACCGCGTTAACGCCGGATGGCGCTTCGCTTATCCGGGCAACGAATCGGGCTCGCCTGGCGGGATGAAGGTGTCAGGCTATGCGGAAGTAAAACGGCACGGAAAGCCAAATACCTGACTAAAACAGTCAAGTAAATAGTTGACCAAATTACTCGGGAATGTCAGACTTGGCCCTGCTATGCAATACCCATATTAATAAAAAGCCCGGCCAGGGGCGAGTTTGAGGTTAAGTAAGACATGAGACTGACATCTAAAGGGCGTTATGCCGTGACCGCGATGCTTGACGTTGCGCTCAACTCTGAAACGGGCCCGGTGCCGTTGGCAGATATTTCAGAGCGTCAGGGAATTTCGCTTTCCTATCTGGAACAGCTGTTCTCTCGCCTGCGTAAAAATGGCCTGGTTTCCAGCGTTCGTGGCCCAGGTGGTGGTTATCTGTTAGGTAAAGATGCCGGCAGTATCGCCGTCGGCGAAGTCATTAGCGCCGTGGACGAATCCGTTGACGCCACCCGTTGCCAGGGCAAGGGCGGCTGTCAGGGCGGCGATAAATGCCTGACTCACGCGCTGTGGCGCGACCTGAGCGAGCGCCTGACCGGCTTCCTGAACAATATCACCCTCGGGGAACTGGTGAATAACCAGGAGATCCTCGATGTTTCCGGTCGTCAGCATCAGCACGAAACCCAGCGCAATGCGCGCACCCAGGACGCGATTGACGTTAAACTGCGCGCCTGAGTGACCCGTCCCGTTTCGGGCTGCGGCTGACAGGGCAAGGCGGCGCGAAACGGCGGGACAACGATTATAAAGAGCTTTCAGAATCAGGCCGGGATGCTCCGACATTCCGTGTACTCGGTCGTACATCAAGCCGGTTGCCTGATTCCTTGCATTGAGTGATGTACGGAGTTTAAGAGCAATGAAATTACCGATTTACCTCGATTACTCCGCAACCACGCCGGTGGACCCGCGTGTTGCCGAGAAAATGATGCAGTTCCTGACCATGGACGGGACCTTTGGTAACCCGGCCTCCCGTTCCCACCGTTTTGGCTGGCAGGCTGAAGAGGCGGTTGATATCGCCCGCAATCAGATTGCCGAGCTGGTCGGCGCCGACCCGCGCGAAATCGTCTTTACCTCTGGTGCGACTGAATCCGACAACCTGGCGATCAAGGGTGCAGCCAACTTTTATCAGAAAAAAGGCAAGCACATCATCACCAGCAAAACCGAGCATAAAGCGGTTCTGGATACCTGCCGTCAGCTGGAGCGCGAAGGCTTCGAAGTGACCTACCTGGCGCCGCAGAGCAACGGGATTATCGATCTGAAAGAGCTGGAAGCAGCGATGCGTGACGACACCATCCTGGTTTCCATCATGCATGTGAATAACGAAATCGGCGTGGTGCAGGATATCGCTACCATCGGCGAGATGTGTCGCGCCCGCGGTATCATTTACCACGTAGACGCCACCCAGAGCGTGGGCAAGCTGCCTATCGATCTGAGCCAGCTGAAAGTTGACCTGATGTCCTTCTCCGGTCACAAAATCTACGGTCCGAAAGGCATCGGCGCGCTGTACGTGCGTCGTAAGCCGCGTATTCGTATCGAAGCGCAAATCCACGGCGGCGGCCACGAGCGCGGTATGCGTTCCGGTACTCTGCCTGTTCACCAGATCGTCGGCATGGGTGAAGCTTACCGTATCGCCAAAGAAGAGATGGAAAGCGAGATGGCGCGTCTGCGCACGCTGCGCAACCGTCTGTGGAACGGCGTGAAGGATATGGAAGAAGTGTACCTCAACGGCGACCTCGAGCAGGGCGCGCCGAACATTCTTAACGTCAGCTTCAACTATGTTGAAGGCGAGTCGCTGATTATGGCGCTGAAAGACCTGGCGGTTTCCTCCGGTTCAGCCTGTACTTCCGCGAGCCTTGAGCCATCCTACGTGCTGCGCGCGTTAGGCATGACTGATGAACTGGCGCACAGTTCTATTCGTTTCTCTTTAGGTCGTTTCACTACCGAAGAAGAGATTGACTATGCCATCGATCTGATTCGCAAATCCATTGGCCGTCTGCGCGAGCTTTCTCCGCTGTGGGAAATGTTCAAACAGGGCGTGGATCTGAACAGCATTGAATGGTCACATCACTAATTCGGCACCAATAAGGAGAATTCATCATGGCTTACAGCGAAAAAGTTATCGATCATTACGAGAATCCGCGCAACGTCGGCTCTTTTGACAACAGCGACGAGAACGTCGGCAGCGGCATGGTCGGCGCGCCGGCCTGCGGCGACGTGATGAAGCTGCAGATTAAAGTCAACAATGAAGGTATCATTGAAGACGCGCGCTTCAAGACCTACGGCTGCGGTTCCGCTATCGCTTCCAGCTCCCTGGTTACCGAGTGGGTGAAGGGCAAATCGCTGGACGAAGCGCAGGCGATCAAGAACACCGATATCGCCGATGAACTGGAACTGCCGCCGGTGAAAATCCACTGCTCGATCCTGGCGGAAGACGCGATTAAAGCCGCGATTGCGGATTACAAAAGCAAACGTGAAGCAAAATAATTAGTTGAGGTTTTGTTATGTCGATTACTCTTAGCGACAGTGCAGCAGCGCGAGTCAATGCCTTCCTGGCGAACCGCGGTAAAGGGTTTGGCCTGCGCCTGGGCGTAAGAACCTCCGGCTGCTCGGGTATGGCCTATGTACTGGAGTTTGTTGACGAGCCGGCGGCTGAAGACACCGTGTTTGAAGACAAAGGCGTGAAGGTCGTGATCGACGGCAAAAGTCTGCAATTCCTCGACGGCACTCAGCTGGACTTCGTCAAAGAAGGCCTCAACGAAGGGTTCAAATTCACTAACCCTAACGTCAAAGATGAGTGCGGCTGCGGCGAAAGCTTTAACGTATAATCGGTACTCCTCAACCCCACCGCGGTCACGCCGCGCGTGGGGTTTTAATTTAGATGCATGACCCTGAGGTTACTATGGACTATTTCACCCTCTTCGGGTTACCAGCCAGCTATACCCTCTCGCTTGAACAACTGGCTGTCCGGTATCAGGATCTGCAGCGCCAGTACCATCCGGATAAATTTGCCAGCGCGCCTGCGGCGGAACAGCTTGCGGCGGTTCAGCATTCCGCCACTATAAACCAGGCCTGGCAGACGCTGCGCCATCCGCTGACTCGCGCAGAATATCTCCTTTCGCTGCATGGCTTCGATCTGGCCAGCGAGCAGCATACCGTTCGCGATACCGCGTTCCTGATGGAACAGCTGGAATTGCGCGAAGAGCTGGATGAGATCGGCCAGGCGAAAGACGACGCGCGGCTGGAAGGTTTTATCAAACGGGTGAAAGCGCTGTTTGATACCCGTCAGCAGCTGATGGTTGACCAATTGCATAATGAGAGCTGGGAGGCGGCGGCGGACTCGGTTCGTAAGCTCCGTTTCCTCGATAAACTGCGCAGCAGTGCTGAAGAACTCGAAGAAAAACTGCTCGATTTTTAATTTTCGGAAGCAATTATGGCCTTATTACAAATTAGTGAGCCCGGCCTGAGCGCCGCGCCGCACCAGCGTCGTCTGGCGGCCGGTATCGACCTGGGCACCACCAATTCTCTGGTGGCTACCGTGCGTAGCGGCCAGGCCGAGACTCTGCCCGATCATCAAGGCCGCTATCTGCTGCCGTCGGTGGTGAACTACCACGCTTCGGGGCTGACCGTCGGCTATGACGCCCGGCTTAACGCCGCTCAGGATCCTGCCAATACCATCAGCTCCGTGAAGCGGATGATGGGGCGCTCCCTCGCCGATATTCAAAACCGTTACCCGCATCTGCCGTATCAGCTGCAGGCCAGTGAAAACGGCCTGCCGATGATCCAGACCGCCGGCGGCCTGCTGAACCCGATTCGCGTCTCCGCCGATATCCTCAAAGCGCTGGCCGCCCGGGCGACCGAAGCGCTGGCCGGCGAACTCGACGGCGTGGTCATTACCGTTCCCGCTTACTTCGATGACGCTCAGCGCCAGGGAACCAAAGACGCGGCGCGTCTGGCGGGCCTGCACGTGCTGCGCCTGCTCAATGAGCCGACCGCGGCGGCTATTGCCTACGGCCTCGACTCCGGCCAGGAAGGGGTGATTGCGGTCTACGATCTCGGCGGCGGCACCTTTGATATCTCCATTCTGCGTTTAAGCCGCGGGGTGTTTGAAGTGCTAGCCACCGGCGGCGACTCGGCTCTCGGCGGCGATGATTTCGATCACCTGCTGGCTGACTACCTGCGCGAGCAGGCGGGCTTCAGCGACCGCAGCGATAACCGTCTGCAGCGTGAGCTGCTGGATGCCGCCATCGCGGCGAAAATCGCCTTGAGCGATGCCGAGGCAGCGCACGTCGAGGTCGGCGGCTGGCAGGGCGATATCACCCGCAGCCAGTTTAACGATCTGATTGCCCCGCTGGTAAAACGTACCCTGATGGCCTGCCGTCGGGCGCTAAAAGACGCTGGCGTTGAAGCGCAAGAAGTGCTGGAAGTGGTGATGGTCGGCGGTTCGACCCGCGTGCCGCTGGTGCGTGAGCGCGTTGGCGAGTTCTTCGGTCGCACTCCGCTGACCTCCATTGACCCGGACAAAGTTGTCGCCATCGGCGCGGCGATCCAGGCCGATATCCTGGTGGGCAACAAGCCGGACAGCGAACTGCTGCTGCTCGACGTTATCCCGCTGTCGTTAGGCCTGGAAACCATGGGCGGCCTGGTGGAGAAAGTGATCCCGCGTAATACCACCATTCCGGTGGCCCGCGCGCAGGAGTTTACCACCTTCAAAGATGGCCAGACGGCGATGTCCATTCACGTGATGCAGGGCGAGCGTGAGCTGGTCCAGGATTGCCGTTCGCTGGCGCGCTTTGCGCTGCGCGGTATCCCGGCGCTGCCGGCGGGCGGGGCGCATATTCGCGTTACCTTCCAGGTGGATGCCGATGGCCTGCTGAGCGTTACGGCGATGGAAAAATCGACCGGCGTGGAAGCCTCCATCCAGGTGAAACCGTCTTACGGTCTGACCGATGGCGAAATCGCCACCATGATTAAAGATTCGATGAGCTACGCCGAACAGGATATTCAGGCGCGCATGCTGGCTGAACAGAAAGTGGAAGCCGCGCGCGTACTGGAGAGCCTGACAAGCGCGCTGGCCGCCGACGCCGCGCTGTTAAGCGCCGCGGAGCGTCAGGCCATCGATGCCGCTGCGGAGCAGGTACGCGCCGCCGCGGCAGGCGACGACGCTGACGCGATTAAAGAAGCGATTAAAAATATCGACACACAAACCCAGGAATTCGCCGCTCGCCGTATGGATCAGTCGGTCCGTATCGCGCTGAAAGGCCAATCCGTGGACGAGGTTTAAAATGCCAAAAATTGTATTTCTGCCCCACCAGGACCTGTGTCCGGATGGCATCGTTGTGGAAGCTGAGACCGGTGAAACCATTCTCGATGCCGCGCTGCGTAGCGGTATCGAAATTGAACACGCCTGCGAAAAATCCTGTGCCTGCACCACCTGCCACTGCATCGTGCGTGAAGGTTTTGACTCGCTGGCGGAAAGTAGCGAAGATGAAGACGACATGCTGGATAAAGCCTGGGGGCTGGAACCTGACAGCCGTCTGAGCTGCCAGGCGCGCGTCACCGACGAAGATCTGGTCGTTGAGATCCCGCGTTACACCATCAATCACGCACGCGAGCACTAATATGGCACTGAAATGGACCGACAGTCGCGAAATCGGCGAAGCCTTGTATGACGCTTACCCGGATCTCGACCCGAAAACCGTTCGCTTTACCGACATGCATCAGTGGATTTGCGATTTGGAAGAGTTTGATGATGATCCAAACGCATCCAATGAAAAAATTCTCGAGGCGATTCTGCTAGTCTGGCTAGACGAGGCCGAATAATTTCGCGTTAAGCGAAAACATTTTAACGGGCTGCCATAGGGTGGCCCGTTTGCTAAGAAGGATAATGATAATGACCGAAGCTATGAAGATTACGCTTTCTACTCAGCCAGCCGATGGACGCTGGGGAGAAAAAGCGACCTGGAGCATCAATAACGACGGCATCGCTCTACATCTCAACGGTAAAGACGACCTCGGGCTTATCCAGCGCGCGGCGCGCAAAATTGACGGCATGGGCATCAAGCACGTCGCCCTGAGCGGCGAAGGCTGGAACACCGATCGCGCCTGGGCCTTTTGGGCCGGCTATAAAGGGCCGAAAGGTCAGCGTCAGGTCGAATGGCCATCCCTTGACGACGCGCAGCGCAGCGAGCTGGATAACCGCCTGACGATCATCGACTGGGTGCGCGACACCATCAATGCGCCGGCGGAAGAGCTGGGTCCGGAGCAGCTGGCGCAGCGCGCTGTCGACCTGCTGTGCGGCGTGGCGGGTGAGAAGATAAGCTATCGCATCACCAAAGGCGAAGATCTGCGCGAGCAGGGCTATCTTGGTCTGCATACCGTGGGCCGCGGCTCCGAGCGCCCGCCGGTTCTGCTGGCGCTGGACTATAACCCGACCGGCGATAAAGAGGCGCCGGTATACGCCTGCCTGGTGGGCAAAGGCATCACCTTTGATTCCGGCGGCTACAGCATCAAGCAAAGCGCCTTTATGGATTCGATGAAATCCGATATGGGCGGTGCGGCGACTATCACCGGCGCGCTGGCTTTCGCTATTACCCGTGGGCTGAACAAACGCGTGAAGCTCTACCTGTGCTGCGCCGACAACCTGATCAGCGGTAACGCCTTCAAACTGGGCGATATTATTCATTATCGCAACGGCAAAACCGTTGAAGTTATGAACACTGACGCGGAAGGCCGCCTGGTGCTGGCGGATGGCCTGATTGACGCCTCGGCGCAGAAGCCAGAGCTGATCATCGACGCCGCCACCCTGACCGGCGCGGCGAAAACCGCGTTGGGCAATGATTACCACGCGCTGTTCAGCTTTGACGATGCGCTGGCGAATCGCCTGCTGGCGAGCGCTCAGGCGGAAAACGAAGCCTTCTGGCGTCTGCCGCTGGCCGAGTTCCACCGCAACCAGCTGCCGTCCAACTTTGCTGACCTGAACAATACCGGCAGCGCGGCCTATCCGGCCGGCGCCAGCACCGCGGCGGGCTTCCTGTCCCACTTCGTGGAAAACTACCATCAGGGTTGGCTGCATATCGACTGTTCGGCAACCTACCGCAAATCTGCCGTTGAGCAGTGGTCGGCGGGCGCCACCGGGCTTGGCGTGCGTACCATTGCTAACCTGCTGACAGCTGAGTAATGGCCTTGCCGGGTGGCGCCCGCGCTTACCCGGCCAGGAAAACCATATGCCCGCGTGGACGAATGGCTGCCGGGCAATTCATTGTGAAGTAGCCAAACTATGTCAGATACAAAAAATGAATTAGAAACCCTGCTGGAAAAAGCGGCGACTGAGCCCGCCCATCGTCCGGCATTTTTCAGCGCGCTGCTGGAGGCCACCGTCTGGGTGCCGGGCAGGGCAGCCGATGGCGAGCAGATTGTCGAAGATAGCGCGCTGGATCTGCAGCATTGGGAAAAAGACGACGGTACCTCGGTGATCCCATTCTTTACCTCGCTGGAGGCGCTGCAGCAGGCGGTGGCGGATGAACAGGCTTTCGTGATGATGCCGGCCCGCACGCTGATGGCGATGACGCTGGGCGAATCGTTATTCCTCAACCCGAAGCTGCCGAGCGGCAAAGAGCTCACCCCACGGGAAATCAGCCATCTGTTAGGCGAAGAGGGCAGCCCACTGAGCACCCAGACGGTACTGGAAGGCGGCGAAGCGCTGCTGCTGTCTGAGGTCGCCGAACCGCCGGCGCAGATGGTCGATTCGCTGACCACGTTGTTCAAAACGCTGAAGACCGTCAAGCGGGCGTTTCTGTGCTCGATTAAAGAGCGCGCCGACGCGCCGGCCAACTTATTGATCGGGATTGAAGCGGAAGGGGATATTGAAGCCATTATCCAGACCACCGGCAGCGTGGCCACCGATACCTTGCCAGGCGACGAACCTATCGATATTTGCCAGGTGGTGGAAGGCGAGAAGGGCATCAGCCATTTTATGATTGCCCATATCACGCCGTTCTATGAAAAGCGCTGGGGCAGCTTCCTGCGCGATTTTAAGCAGAACCGCATTATCTGACAGCGGGGGCGGCAGCCCCCGCTGTTTCTTTCTGCTTCCAGTTCGAGGCACAAAAGCGGGGTGGCAAAAGCTAATGCAGGGCGGCAAAGATTCGCGGATAGGCAGACACCATGTGATAGAGGAGAAATCCCGTCACGCACAGTGTGACAATGCCGTTGAAGAGCGCCATATCCCCGCGCCAGGCCCGGCACCTCTCTTCGCCCAGCAGAGAACGTAGCGCTGCCACCAGCCCGCCGACCAGCATAAACGCCAGTAACACCCCTGCCATTTGCGCGATAACAATGTACCAGCCCAGCGGCGTATTCACGCCCCGGGCGCTCATCAGCGCGATCTGCGCCGGCAAAATCGTCTGGAACCCGAGGGTAAGTATCATGAGAAGACGCAGGTCCGCCAGCTGAGCGTCGAACGTGCGGGCCAGGCGCCGGGCGTCACGCAGGAGCAGCACCCCTGACGCCACCGCCGCGGCAACGCTGACGTGCTGGAGAATAAAAATATATAACGCCAGGGTTCCGGATGGGACCCGGGACAAAAAGAACAGATTGCAAAAGACCATGACCAGCAGGCCAAATTTTGTGACCCAGGCACGGAATACCTCGCCGGGCCAGCGTCGGCTTGACGCTGGGTTATGCATCATCCACGCGGCAAGGGTCGACTTACCGTAACCGGGCGCGAGCAGCACCATCAGAAAACCCAGCAGCGCCTGATGGCAATAGGTGACTAACGGAACGTCTTCGAGAGTGACCCCGAGAAAGCGGGTATACACGGAGACTGGCGCAGGCACCAGGCTTAGCCATGTCCGGTTCCATTGCGGCCAAAAATAAAGGATCGCGCCGCCTGCCAGCAGGCCAGCTATACCTCCCAGCCAGGGAAGGCGCGGTGAATAAGCCGAATGTGGGTTAGAGACTAATGCCATTTTCACTCCTTGTGGTGACATCAGGTTACGGATAAAACGCTCCCTCCTGGAGCAGGCCACGGCGGCGCGCGTTAATCGCGTCATCCGGGGTGAGATGGTGAATTAGTCAGGACAGCCTTCGAGCCTGGCGTAAAGATCCTCATGAATATATTCCAGCTCCAGCAAGGCGCCATCGCGTGCCTCATTGAGGGTCTGCTGATGCTGCCATTCGTCGTGACTCTCCTCGCTGCCGGCAAAGATCCCCTGCAGATATTCAATCAGTGACGATTCTGCCAGCCAGAGATCATTCTCTTTACCCTCGAAGCGGACAACAGGATATTCACCCTGTTCATCACGTTCAGTGACATAGATAAATACCTGCTGATCGCCGGCGTGGCTGATGCGAATCAGGGCAGGAAGACGCGGATCGTCGTTCCAGACGGGCATCAGCTCTTCAAAGTCCAGTCCGGCCATATCAAGACCATTCATGTAATAAGCATCTTCATCCAGCGAGTCGGAAAGCAGGACGCCATGTTCATCAATGGAGTCCACAACCCATTCCAGTACCAGCTGTCCGTGGGGGCTTTTCAGTTGGCAATCGTAGGCCAACAGCGCTTTCAGACTCTCCGGAAGCGCCACGGTTTCGCTATTTTGCGGGTCACGATATTTCCGTACCCGCAGGCGATCCACTTCGTCTACGGGAATCGGTTTCGGAGTGGGATTGCGGTTGTACTTATGTACGACATCCATGAGATCCGGTAATGAAAATGCCATTATTCAATTTCCTTATATAGTGAGTGGCAGTAAAGCGAATACGGCAGGAACAAACCCTGCGGCAGCACAGAGTAACCGGTTTAGCGAGAAGCAGAAGAAAGTGGGAGAGAAAATCAGAAATTATTTAGTGACCGCGGAACGGGAGGCCCGCGGTCACGCTGTGTTTACGGAGCGGCAGGGGCCGGTTCAATCGGCAGATCGCTCCGCGCGCCCCATTCGCTCCAGGAGCCGTCATACAGGCAGACGCCGTTCACGCCAAGCGTGGTGAGCGCCAGCACGACCACCGCCGCCGTCACCCCCGAGCCGCAGCTGGCGATGATCGGCCGTTCAAAATCGACACCCTGACGTAAAAAGATGTCGTTCAGCTCGTCAACGGTTTTCAGTTCGCCGTTAATCACCAGATCCGTCCACGGTACGTTCAGCGCGCCGGGGATATGCCCGCGGCGCAGGCCCGGGCGCGGTTCGTCGGCCTGGCCGTTAAACCGGGCCGCCGGACGGGCATCGACAATCTGCGCCGATCCTTCATGGCTGACCAACAGGACGTCGGTCAGACGCTTAATTTGTTGAGGATCGAACCGCACGTCGAATTCCCCTTCGGCCACTTCCGGCATCCCTTGTTCCAGCGGCAGTTCGTCGCGCCGCCAGCCCTCCAGCCCGCCGGCCAGAATTGACACCTTCTCTACGCCAAAGGTGCGCAGCATCCACCACGCGCGCGGGGCGGAAAACAGATTGCCTTCGTCATAGACCACCAGATGCTTATCGCTGCAGACGCCCAGTTCGCGCATGGCGACGGCAAACGCTTCGGCCCGCGGCATCATATGCGGCAGCGGACTGGTGTGGTCGGATAGCGCCTCGATATCGAAAAACAGCGCGTTCGGCACATGGCCGGCGCGGTATTCCGCGGCCATATCCCGCAGGGCCTCCTGCCCGGCGGGCGCCATGCGGGCGTCGATAATCTGAATTTCCGGGTCATCAATATGTTCTGCCAGCCAGTCGGCAGCGACAAAAAACGAGGTGGACATAGGTGCCTCCGTTTTATTATTCATGACTGAATTGTCGGCGTTTTAGCTGGCGCTGACAAGTTAAGGACGCCAGAGTGGGGACGGCGTCACGGCACTTTTCTGATTAATCGGCAGAAACCCGCTTCGTCACTGTTGAGAAGCGCCGCCATAACGCATAATAAATGTGACAAATAGCATCAGGCTCATCGGCCGAGGGGTTAGAAGGATGAAACCATTTCGTTTAGCGGCGCTATCACTGGCGCTCCTTACCGCATTTTCATTAACCGGGTGTGATGACAGCGGTACACCGCAGGCCTCGGCCCCGGCGCCAGCCGCGGATAGCAACCCAGGCGCGACGGCAAAACCGGACCGCGCCCAGCTGGCGGCGCTGGCGGAAAAAAGCCAGGGTAAAGCGCTGACGCTCCTCGACGCCTCGGAGGTGCAACTGGATGGCGCCGCGACCCTGGTGCTGACGTTTTCCGTCCCGCTGCAGCCGGACCAGGATTTCTCGCGCAGCGTGCATCTGGTCGACAAGAAAAGCGGTAAGGTGGACGGTGCCTGGGAGCTGGCGCCGAATCTGAAAGAGCTGCGTCTGCGTCACCTTGAGCCAAAGCGCGAGCTGATTGTCTCAGTCGACCCGACGCTGACCGCCCTGAACAAGGCGACGCTCGATAAACCGTTTGAGAAGACACTGACCACCCGCGATATCGCACCGAGCGTTGGGTTTGCCAGCCGCGGCTCGCTGCTGCCGGGCAACGTGGTCGCCGGGCTGCCGGTGATGGCGCTGAACGTCGATAATGTCGACGTTAATTTCTTCCGCATTAAGCCGGAATCGCTCTCCGCCTTTGTCAGTCAGTGGGAATACCGTAACTCGTTAAGCAACTGGGAATCTGATGAACTGCTGAAGATGGCGGATCTGGTCTACAGCGGCCGCTTCGATCTCAACCCGGCGCGTAATACTCGCGAAAAGCTGCTGCTGCCGCTGAGCGACATCAAGCCGCTCCAGCAGCCTGGCGTCTACGTGGCGGTCATGAACCCGGCGGGCCGTTATAGCTACAGCAACGCGGCGACGCTGTTTACCCTCAGCGATATCGGCGTCTCGGCGCATCGCTACCATAACCGGCTGGACGTTTTTACCCAGAGTCTGGAAAACGGCGCCGCCCAGTCGGGTATTGAGGTGCAGTTGCTCAATGCCAAAGGGCAGACCCTGGCGGAAGCGAAAAGCGACAGCCAGGGCCACGTCACCCTGCAAACCGATAAAGAAGCCGCGCTGCTGCTGGCGCGCAAAGAGGGGCAGACCACGCTGCTCGACCTCAAGCTGCCGGCGCTGGATCTGGCGGAATTCTCTATCGCAGGCGCGCCCGGCTTTAGCAAACAGTTCTTTATGTTTGGCCCGCGCGATCTCTATCGTCCCGGCGAAACGGTGATCCTTAATGCGCTGTTGCGCGATAGCGACGGCAAGCCGCTGGCGGAGCAGCCGGTGAAACTGGAGGTGGTTCAGCCGGACGGCCAGGTGATCCGCTCGGTGATGAGTAAACCAGTGAATGGCCTGTACCAGTTTACTTATCCGCTCGACAGCGGCGCGGCTACCGGCATGTGGCACATTCGCGCCAGCGCCGGCGACAACCAGCCGCGCGAATGGGATTTCCACGTTGAAGACTTTATGCCGGAACGCATGGCCCTGAACCTGACGCCGCAGGCCGCGCCAGTCGCGCCGGATGCCGACGTCACCTTTGGCGTTAGCGGCGCTTATCTCTACGGCGCGCCGGCCAGCGGCAACCAGCTGCAGGGCAAGCTGTTCCTGCGCCCGCTGCGCGACGCCGTCGCTGCGCTGCCGGGCTTCCAGTTCGGCGATATTGCGGAAGAAAACCTCTCCCGTAGTCTGGATGAAGTCCAGCTGACGCTGGACGAAAAAGGCCATGGCGAAGTGACTACCTCAAGCCAGTGGCAGGATAGCCATTCGCCGCTGCAGGTGGTGTTGCAGGCCAGCCTGCTGGAATCCGGCGGTCGCCCGGTGACCCGTACGGTTAAGCAGCCGATCTGGCCCGCCGAGGCGCTGCCGGGGATCCGCCCGCAATTTACGCTGAAGGACGTTTACGATTACCGCACCGATACCACCGTGAAACAGCCGGTGGTGGATGAAAACAGTAACGCCGCGTTTGATATCGTCTATGCCGACGTCAAAGGCGAGAAAAAAGCGATCTCCGGTCTCCAGGTGCGGCTGATCCGCGAGCGACGCGACTACTACTGGAACTGGTCCGACAGCGAAGGCTGGCAGTCGCAGTTCGATCAAAAAGATCTGCAGGAGGGCGAGGAGTCGCTGGACCTGCAGGCCGGCCAGATCGGCAAAGTGAGCTTCCCGGTGGAGTGGGGATCCTATCGCCTGGAGGTGAAAGGACCGGACGACGTGGTCAGCAGCGTGCGCTTCTGGGCGGGCTACAGCTGGCAGGATAACAGCGAAGGCGCCGGCGCGGCGCGTCCTGATCGCGTAACGATGAAGCTCGACAAACCTGGCTATAAACCGGGCGACACCATCAGGCTGCACATCGCCGCCCCGGCGGCGGGTAAAGGCTACGCAATGGTGGAATCCAGCGAAGGGCCGCTGTGGTGGCAGGAAATTGACGTCCCGGCGGAGGGGATGGACCTGTCGATCCCGGTGGATAAAACCTGGAATCGCCACGACCTCTACCTCAGCACGCTGGTGGTTCGTCCCGGCGATAAATCGCGCTCGGCAACGCCGAAACGCGCGGTGGGCCTGCTGCATCTGCCGCTGGGCGATGAAAACCGTCGCCTGACGCTGGCGCTGGAGGCCCCGGACAAAATGCGCCCCAACCAGCCGCTGACGGTGAAAGTGAAAGCCAGCGTCAAAGAGGGCGAGGCGCCGAAACAGGTCAATGTCCTGCTCTCGGCGGTGGATAGCGGGGTACTGAATATCACCGATTACGCTACCCCGGATCCGTGGAACGCCTTCTTTGGCCAGAAGCGTTACGGCGCAGATATCTATGACATCTACGGCCAGGTGATCGAAGGGCAGGGACGTGTGGCCAGCCTGCGCTTCGGCGGCGATGGCGACGAGTTAAAACGCGGCGGCAAACCGCCGGTCAACCACGTGACGATCGTCGCCCAGCAGGCGCAGCCGGTGGTATTGAACGATCAGGGCGAAGGCGCGGTGACGTTACCCATTGGCGATTTTAACGGCGAGCTGCGGGTGATGGCCCAGGCGTGGACGGCGGATGACTTCGGCAGCAGCGAAGATAAAGTGGTGGTGGCCGCCCCGGTCATCGCCGAACTGAACACCCCGCGCTTCCTCGCCAGCGGCGATACCACACGGCTGGCGCTGGATCTCAGCAATCTGACCGACAAACCGCAAACCCTGCAGGTACATCTTACCGCCAGCGGGCTGGTGACCTTGACCGATGGCCAACTGCCGCCGGTACAGCTGGCGCCGGGGGCGCGCAGCACGCTGTTTATACCAGTGAGCGCGCTGGCGGGCTTCGGCGATGGTCAGGTTAATGCCACCATCAGCGGCCTGAGCCTGCCGGGCGAAACCTTCGCCCCGCTGCAAAAACAGTGGAAAATCGGCGTGCGTCCGGCGTACCCGGCACAGACCGTCAACAGCGGCGCAGTGCTGCAGCCAGGTGAAAGCTGGCAGCCGCCGGCGGCGCAGAGCCAGGGCTTTGCCCCGCAAACGCTGCAGGGCCAACTGCTGCTCAGCGGTAAACCACCGTTGAATCTCGCCCGCTATATCCGCGAGCTGAAAGCCTATCCTTACGGCTGCCTTGAGCAGACCGCCAGCGGCCTGTTCCCGTTCCTGTATACCAGCGCGGCGCAGCTAAAGGCGCTGGGCATTAGCGGGGACAGCGACGAAAAACGCCGCGCGGCCATCGATGTCGGTATTTCACGCCTGCTGCAGATGCAGCTGGAAAACGGCGGCTTTGCGTTATGGGATAGAGAGGGGCCGGAAGAGTACTGGCTGACCGCCTACGCCATGGACTTCCTCGTGCGCGCCAGCGAGCAGGGCTATAGCGTACCGGTCAACGCCATTAATAAAGGTAACGAGCGCCTGCTGCGCTATCTGCAGGAGCCGGGACTGATGACCGTGCGCTACAGCGACGACGCCCAGGCCAGCCGCTTTGCCGCCCAGGCCTATGCCGCGCTGGTGCTGGCGCGTCAGCAAAAAGCGCCGCTCGGCGCCTTGCGTGAAATCTGGAGCCGTCACGACCAGGCGCGATCCGGCTTGCCGCTGCTGCAGCTCGGCATTGCGCTGAAAACCATGGGCGATGCGCCGCGCGGCGACGCCGCCCTGAAGCTGGCGGTTGCCACCCCGCGCCAGGATGAGAATCGTTGGCTGGGCGATTACGGTAGCCCGCTGCGCGATAACGCCCTGAAGCTGGCGCTGCTGGAAGAGAATAAGCTGCTGCCGGAGGTGCAAAATCAGCTGTTGAGCACGCTGTCGGAAGAGGCCTATGGCCAGCGCTGGCTGTCGACCCAGGAAACCAACGCCTTGTTCCTTGCCGGACGTACGCTGGCGGACCTGCCGGGCAGCTGGCAGGCGCAAACCTCGCTGCAGGCGGAGCCGCTGGCCGGCGACAAAGCGCAAACCCGCAATCTCGACGGCGATCGGCTGGCGGCGCTGCAGGTGAGTAATACCGGCAGTCAGCCGTTGTGGCTGCGTCTCGACAGCAGCGGCTATCCACAAAGCGCGCCGCAGCCGGGCGGTAACGTCCTGGGGATTGAACGCACTATTTTCGATACCCAGGGGCAGCAGAAATCGCTGTCTTCACTGCGCAGCGGCGAACTGGTGCTCGTCAAGCTGGAGGTGACCGCCAAACGCAACGTGCCTGACGCGCTGGTGGTTGATCTGTTGCCAGCCGGTCTGGAGCTGGAAAACCAGAATCTGGCCAACAGCAGCGCCAGCCTGCAGGAGAATGGCGACGCGGTGCAAAACCTGCTTAACCAGATGCAGCAGGCGGATATTCAGCATATCGAGTTCCGCGATGACCGTTTCGTCGCCGCCGTCGCTGTCAATGAAGGCCAGCCGGTGACGCTGGTCTATCTGGCGCGGGCGGTGACGCCGGGCACTTATCAGGTCCCGCAGCCGCAGGTGGAATCGATGTATGCGCCGCAGTGGCGGGCGACAGGAGCGGCCAGCGGTCCGCTCACCGTGACGCCGTAAATGCGCGTATTGCCTCGGGTAAAACGCCGCTGGCGCTGGCTGGCGGCGTTTATTTTTCTGCTGTGGCTGGCGGTGCTGGCGGCCGATCGCCTGTGGCCGCTGCCGCTGCATGACGTCACGCCTGCCCGTGTGGTGGTGGCGGAAGACGGGACGCCGCTGTGGCGGTTTGCCGACGCGCAGGGCGTCTGGCGTTATCCGGTCACGCTCGCCGACGTGTCGCCGCGCTATCTGCAGGCGCTCATCCAGTATGAAGACCGCTGGTTCTGGCGCCATCCGGGGGTCAATCCCTTCGCGGTGCTGCGCGCCGCCTGGCAGGATCTTACTTCCGGGCGAGTTATCTCGGGCGGCAGCACGCTTACCATGCAGGTGGCACGCCTGCTTGATCCCCATCCACGCACCTTCGGCGGCAAGCTGCGCCAGCTGTGGCGAGCGCTGCAGCTGGAGTGGCATCTGTCAAAAAGCGACATTCTAACCCTCTATTTGAACCGCGCGCCGTTTGGCGGCACCCTGCAGGGGATCGGCGCGGCCAGCTGGGCCTATCTCGGTAAGCCGCCTGCCCGGCTTAGCTACGGCGAGGCGGCGCTGCTGGCGGTACTTCCCCAGGCGCCCAGTCGTTTACGTCCGGACCGCTGGCCGCAGCGGGCCCAGGCGGCGCGTGATAAAGTGCTTACGCGAATGGTCAGCCAGGGCGTCTGGCCGGAGCAGGCTGTAAAGGAAGCGATGGAGGAGCCAGTATGGCTGTTTCCGCGCCAGATGCCGCAGCTGGCGCCGCTTTTTTCACGCCGCGCGCTGGCGACCAGTCGTGATGAAAAGGTGGTGACGACTCTGGATGCCGGACTGCAGCGGCAACTGGAAGATCTGGCGCTGAACTGGAAATCGCGCCTGCCGCCGCGCAGTTCGCTGGCGGTGGTCGTCGTCGACCACACGGATATGAAAGTTCGCGGCTGGGTGGGCTCGGCGGATATCACCGACGACAGCCGCTTCGGCCATATTGATATGGTCTCGGCGGTACGCTCGCCGGGGTCGGTGCTGAAACCCTTTATCTACGCGATGGCGATGGATGAGGGGCTGATTCACCCGGCATCGCTATTACAGGATGTGCCACGGCGTTTTAGCGATTATCGCCCCGGTAATTTCGACAGCGGGTTTCATGGCCCGGTGAGCGCCAGCGAGGCTCTGGTGCGTTCGTTGAATCTGCCGGCGGTGCAGGTGCTCGAAGCCTATGGACCAAAACGCTTTGCGGCTAATTTACGCAACGCCGGGCTGCCCCTGACGCTGCCCGCTGGCGCAGAGCCGAATCTGTCGCTAATCCTCGGCGGCGCCGGGGCGCGGCTGGAAGATATTGTCGCGGCGTACAGCGCCTTCGCCCGCCATGGCAAGGCGGCGCGGCTGCGCCTGAAGCCGAGCGATCCATTGACCGAGCGCGCGCTGATGTCGCCCGGGGCGGCATGGATCGTCCGGCGTATTTTGGCCGGCGAAGCGCAACCAGTTCCCGATGCCTCGCTGCCGCAGGCGGTGCCGCTGGCGTGGAAAACCGGCACCAGCTACGGCTATCGCGACGCGTGGGCGGTCGGCCTCAATGCGCGATATCTGATAGGCATCTGGACCGGGCGCCCGGACGGTACGCCGGTGGTGGGCCAGTTTGGCTTCGCCAGCGCCGTGCCGCTGCTCAACCAGGTCAATAATCTGCTGCTGGCCCGCCCGGCGATGAGCCGCGGCGGGCTGCCGAGCGATCCGCGCCCGGCAACGGTCAGCCAGGGGACAATCTGCTGGCCTGGCGGGCAGGATCTGCCGGCGGGCGACAGCAACTGTCGTCGTCGCCTGGCCAGCTGGCTTTTGGATGCCAGCCAGCCGCCGACCCTGCTGCTGCCGGGGCAGGAGAGCGTACGCGGGATCCGCTTCCCGGTGTGGCGCAATGAACACGGCGAACGGGTGGCGGCGGATTGTCCCGGCGCTCGGGAAAGCCAGGTCGAAGTCTGGCCGCTGCCGCTGGATCCCTGGCTGCCGGCCAGCGAAAGGCGGCGCGCGCGCCTGGGACCGGCATCGGAGTCATGCCCGCCGTTACAGACTCAGGATACCGCGCCGCTGGTGCTGTCCGGCATCCGTGATGGGGCAGTGATAAAACGTCTCCCGGGTGAGGCGCGGGTGATGTTGCCGCTACAAACCAGCGGTGGGGAGGGGCGGCGCTGGTGGTTTATTAATGGCGAACCGTTAGAGGCCCCCGGCGCAAGAACCACGCTAACGCTGGATAAACCCGGCGAGTGGCAGTTGGTGGTGATGGATGAAGCGGGCCAGACGGCAGCCGCCAGCTTTACCCTGCAATAACCAGGGTAAATTTGTTGTTGGCGGTTTGTGTTTTCAATACTCATCTTATTTTAACAAAATGTTACCTTCATCCGTAGGCAGGGGCGGGGATGCTCATTATAATGCGCGCCAGGCCATACAATCGTATGTGCAACAACAGAACATTTAATTAGAGGTAATCATGGCTATTGAACGTACTTTTTCCATCATCAAACCAAACGCGGTGGCAAAAAACGTTATTGGCAGCATCTTTTCCCGCTTTGAAGCTGCAGGGTTCAAAATCGTCGGCACCAAAATGCTGCACCTGACCGTTGAACAGGCTCGTGGTTTCTATGCTGAGCACGAAGGTCGCCCGTTCTTCGACGGTCTGGTTGAGTTCATGACCTCCGGCCCGATCGTGGTTTCCGTTCTGGAAGGCGAAAATGCGGTACAGCGTCACCGTGACCTGCTGGGCGCCACCAATCCGGCAAACGCCCTGGCGGGTACCCTGCGCGCTGACTACGCTGACAGCTTCACCGAGAACGGCACCCACGGTTCCGACTCTGTAGAATCCGCTGCCCGCGAAATCGCGTTCTTCTTTGCTGAAGGCGAGGTTTGCCCGCGCACTCGCTAATCTCCTGCGTCTTTCACGCCACAGCATTGTTGGCTTCCTTCGCGCACCCCGGTCACATAGTTATCTATGCTCCCGGGGATTTGCGAACTCGCCGTCTCGCTGTGACCTGAAATACTTTGGAGATACAAACCTCGTCTTTTCGACCGTCGCGGCGTTGGCTGCGCGCGTTCACCCCGGTCACATAGTTATCTATGCTCCCGGGGATTAATGAGAGGCTCCTGCCTCTCACCGGAGGCCAGCCTACGGCTGGTCAAATTCGTTCCCGACGAATTTGTCACTTGCTTGCCGCCTTGCGACAATCGAAAAGCCTTAGAGGATTGAGCAGTCAGTTACAGATTTTTTTTCATTGCTTTGTGCAAACGTGGCAATGATGCGCCAGAATTTGTAGAATATAGCGCCCCTGGACGAGCAGTCGCTCTCCGGGGCGTTTCTTTTTCAACCCACCTGGGGCCATAACGTGTAATAACGAGGCCGGAAAATATTATGTCTGAACAAATTGTCACGCCTGATACCGCCGCTCTGACGGTGCCGAACAAAGATGCCAAAATCAACCTGCTGGATTTAAACCGTCAGCAGATGCGCGAGTTTTTCAAAAACATGGGCGAGAAGCCTTTCCGCGCCGATCAGGTGATGAAATGGATGTATCACTACTGCTGCGACGACTTTGATGAGATGACCGACATCAACAAAGTCCTGCGCAGTAAACTGAAAGAAGTGGCGGAGATCCGCGCCCCGGAAGTGGTTGAAGAGCAACGCTCAACCGACGGGACCATTAAATGGGCGATTGCCGTTGGCGATCAGCGCGTCGAGACCGTCTATATCCCGGAAGAAGACCGCGCCACCCTGTGCGTCTCCTCCCAGGTAGGCTGCGCGCTGGAGTGCAAATTCTGCTCCACCGCCCAGCAGGGCTTTAACCGCAACCTGCGGGTATCCGAAATTATCGGCCAGGTCTGGCGCGCGGCGAAGATCGTCGGCGCGGTGAAGACCACCGGCGTGCGTCCCATTACCAACGTAGTAATGATGGGCATGGGCGAGCCGCTGCTGAACCTCAACAACGTCGTTCCGGCGATGGAAATCATGCTCGACGATTTCGGCTTTGGCCTTTCCAAGCGTCGTGTGACCTTGTCTACCTCCGGCGTGGTGCCGGCGCTGGATAAACTCGGCGATATGATCGACGTTGCGCTGGCGATCTCCTTGCACGCGCCGAACGACACCATTCGCGACGAAATCGTCCCGATCAACAAAAAGTACAACATCGAGACGTTCCTCAACTCGGTGCGCGGCTATATTTCGAAGTCCAACGCCAACCAGGGCCGGGTGACCATCGAGTACGTGATGCTGGATCACGTCAACGACGGCACCGAGCACGCCCATGAGCTGGCGGCGCTGCTGAAAGATACGCCGTGCAAGATCAACCTGATCCCATGGAACCCGTTCCCGGGCGCGCCGTATGGCCGCAGCTCCAACAGCCGCATCGACCGTTTCTCCAAAGTCCTGATGGAGTACGGCTTTACGACCATCGTGCGTAAAACGCGCGGCGACGATATCGATGCCGCCTGCGGCCAGCTGGCGGGCGACGTCATTGACCGTACCAAGCGTACGCTGCGTAAGCGGATGCAGGGCGAAGCGATTGACGTAAAAGCGGTCTGACAAATGATGACCCGTTCAGCGCAGGCGGCACGGGTCATATTTATGGCCGATAGCCAGGCGAAATACGCTGATTCGGTTAATAATTACGGTGCGTTTTTGTCGACTTTGAGGCAGTATGTAGCGGCACAACAACCGCTTAGCATTCAATTTTGATTCGTCTCTGTGATCCCGCGGCTGACAGTCCTATACTGTGAGGCTGACGTAGCACAGATGTCTCGCGGCGCCGGCTTTTTCCCGCGCTGAACTTTAAATTTCACGTACCAGTAGTTGTAGCGAATGAATACTGAAGCCACTCAAGATCATCAAGAAGCAAACACCACGGGCGCGCGTCTGCGTCACGCCCGCGAACAACTCGGACTTAGCCAGCAAGCGGTGGCCGAACGCTTATGCCTGAAGGTGTCCACGGTTCGTGATATTGAAGACGATAAGGCCCCCGCCGACCTCGCCTCCACCTTCCTGCGCGGGTACATCCGCTCCTACGCTCGCCTCGTACATATTCCAGAAGACGAGCTGCTGCCGATGATGGCCAAGCAGGCGCCCATCCGCGCGGCGAAAGTCGCGCCAATGCAGAGTTTCTCTTTAGGCAAGCGCCGCAAAAAGCGCGACGGCTGGCTGATGAGCTTCACCTGGCTGGTGCTGTTTGTGGTTATCGGTCTGAGCGGCGCCTGGTGGTGGCAAGACCATAAGGCGCAGCAGGAAGAGATTTCGACTATGGCCGATCAGTCTTCCGCAGAGCTGAACGGCGGCGACGCCAACAGCCAGAACGTGCCGCTGGATACCAGCGCCCCTGCAGCCCCGACCGCCGATAGCGCCGCGAACAGCGCGCCAACCGATACCGCCAGCGCACCGACCACCAGCGCGCCGGCCCAGACGCCAGCGGATAATAACGCTGTCGTGGCGCCTTCCCAGGCCAATGTCGATACCGCGGGGACGACGCCGGCAGCTCCGGCTACCACCCCAGCCTCGCCGTTGCCGACCGATCAGGCGAACGTCACGACTCCGGCGGCGTCGGCGCAGGATCTGGTGATGAACTTTTCCGCCGACTGCTGGCTGGAAGTGAGCGATGCCACCGGTAAAAAACTGTTCAGCGGCCTGCAGCGTAAAGGCGGTAACCTGAACCTGAGCGGTCAGGCGCCGTATAAGCTGAAAATTGGCGCCCCGGCCGCGGTACAGATCCAGTATCTGGGCAAGCCTGTCGATTTAAGTCGTTTTATCAGAACTAACCAGGTTGCGCGTCTGACCCTCAATGCCGAATCATCACCGGCGCAGTAACAGACGGGTAACGCGGGAGATTTTTCATGCATAACCAGGCTCCGATTCAACGTAGAAAATCTAAACGTATTTACGTTGGTAATGTGCCAATTGGCGATGGGGCTCCCATCGCCGTTCAGTCAATGACCAATACGCGCACCACCGATGTGGCGGCGACCGTAAATCAAATCAAAGCGTTAGAGCGCGTAGGCGCGGACATTGTCCGTGTCTCTGTTCCGACGATGGACGCTGCTGAGGCGTTCAAACTTATCAAACAGCAGGTTAACGTCCCGCTGGTCGCCGATATCCACTTTGACTACCGTATTGCGCTGAAAGTGGCGGAATATGGCGTCGACTGCCTGCGTATCAACCCGGGCAACATCGGCAACGAAGAGCGCATCCGCATGGTTGTAGATTGCGCTCGCGATAAAAACATCCCGATCCGCATCGGCGTCAACGCCGGCTCGCTGGAAAAAGATCTGCAGGAAAAATATGGCGAGCCGACGCCGCAGGCGCTGCTCGAATCCGCCATGCGTCATGTCGATCATCTCGATCGTCTGAACTTCGATCAGTTTAAAGTCAGCGTTAAAGCCTCCGATGTCTTCCTGGCGGTGGAATCCTATCGTCTGCTGGCGAAACAGATCGATCAGCCGCTGCATCTCGGGATCACCGAAGCGGGCGGCGCGCGCAGCGGCGCGGTAAAATCGGCGATCGGTCTGGGACTACTGCTGTCCGAGGGGATCGGCGATACGCTGCGCGTCTCGCTGGCGGCGGATCCGGTGGAAGAGATCAAGGTCGGCTTCGATATCCTCAAATCTCTGCGTATTCGTTCCCGCGGCATTAACTTTATCGCCTGCCCGACCTGTTCACGCCAGGAGTTTGACGTTATCGGTACGGTGAATGCTCTGGAGCAGCGTCTGGAAGATATCATCACCCCGATGGATGTTTCGATCATCGGTTGCGTGGTGAACGGCCCGGGCGAAGCGCTGGTCTCCACCCTTGGCGTCACCGGCGGCAACAAGAAAAGCGGCCTGTATGAAGACGGCGTGCGTAAAGATCGCCTGGACAACAACGACATGATCGACCAGCTGGAAGCGCGGATCCGCGCCAAAGCCTCGATGCTCGATGAAGCCCGTCGGATTGATGTTCAACAGGTTGAAGCAAAATAACGTGTTGGGAAGCGATACGCTTCCCGTGTATGATTGAACCTGCGGGCGCGAGGCGCCGGGGTTCATTTTTGTATATATAAAGAGAATAAACGTGGCAAAGAACATTCAAGCCATCCGTGGCATGAACGATTATCTGCCGGGCGAAACCGCTCTCTGGCAGCGCATTGAAGGCTCACTGAAGCAGGTGCTCGGTAGCTACGGTTACAGCGAAATCCGTTTGCCGATTGTAGAGCAGACCCCGTTATTCAAACGCGCGATCGGCGAAGTGACCGACGTGGTTGAAAAAGAGATGTATACCTTCGAAGACCGCAATGGCGACAGCCTGACGCTGCGTCCGGAAGGGACGGCGGGCTGCGTACGTGCCGGCATCGAACATGGTCTGCTGTACAATCAAGAACAGCGTCTGTGGTACGTCGGGCCAATGTTCCGTCACGAGCGCCCGCAGAAAGGTCGCTACCGCCAGTTCCACCAGATCGGCGCCGAAGTGTTTGGCCTGCAGGGCCCGGACATCGACGCGGAGCTGATTATGCTGACCGCGCGCTGGTGGCGTGAGCTGGGCATCTCCGAACACGTCAGCCTGGAGCTGAACTCCATCGGTTCGCTGGAAGCGCGCGCCAACTACCGCGACGCGCTGGTGGCATACCTGGAGCAGTTTACCGATAAACTGGATGAAGACAGTAAACGCCGGATGTATACCAACCCGCTGCGGGTGCTGGACTCCAAAAACCCGGACGTTCAGGCGCTGCTCAACGACGCGCCGGCGCTCGGCGATTATCTTGACGAAGAGTCGAAAGCCCACTTTGCCGGCCTGTGCGCGTTGCTTGACGATGCCGGGATCCGCTACACCGTCAACCAGCGCCTGGTGCGCGGCCTTGATTACTATAACCGCACCGTGTTCGAGTGGGTGACCACCAGCCTTGGTTCCCAGGGCACCGTCTGCGCCGGCGGTCGTTACGACGGCCTGGTTGAGCAGCTGGGCGGTCGCGCTACCCCGGGCGTGGGTTTTGCCATGGGGCTGGAACGTCTTGTTTTACTGGTCCAGGCAGTGAATCCGGAATTTAAAGCCGATCCTGTTGTCGATATATACCTGGTAGCCTCCGGGACCGATACTCAGTCTGCTGCAATGCGTCTGGCTGAGCAGGTTCGCGATGCGCTGCCCGGCGTGAAGCTGATGACCAACCACGGCGGCGGCAACTTTAAGAAGCAGTTCGCCCGCGCTGACAAGTGGGGGGCGCGCGTCGCGCTGGTGGTCGGTGAGTCGGAGATCGCTGACGGAAACGTGGTAGTGAAGGATTTACGCTCAGGTGAGCAAACTACCGTAACGCAGGAGAGCGTTGCCGCGCATTTGCGCACACTTCTGGGTTAATCTCCCGGGAATTATTAGTCAGGAGAAGGACTGCGTGGAAACTTTTAACAACGAGAACGATCAGGTCGATGCGCTGAAGCGCTTCTTTGCCGAAAACGGCAAAGCGCTGGCGGTCGGGGTGATTTTAGGGATTGGCGCGCTGGTTGGCTGGCGCTACTGGACCTCCCATCAGCAGGATACGGCCAGAGACGCGTCGCTGGCTTACGAGAAGGCGACTTCCGCGCTGAAATCGAATACGCCAGAAGTGCTGTCAGGGGCAGAGAAATTCGCGGCTGACAATAAAAATACCTACGGCGCCTTCGCCTCTCTCGAGCTGGCACAGCATTTTGTTGAACAGAACGATCTGCCGAACGCTGAAAAGCAGCTGCAGCAGGGGCTGGCGGCCGCATCTGATGATAATCTGAAATCGGTTATCAGTATGCGTCTGGCCCGCGTTCAGCTGCAAATGAAACAGGCTGATGCGGCGCTGAAAACCCTCGACAGCATCAAAGGTGAGGGCTGGACCGCCATTGTGGCCGATTTGCGCGGCGAAATTCTGTTGAGCAAAGGCGATAAGCAAGGGGCCCGTGCGGCGTGGGAAGCTGGCGTGAAAAGCGATGCTTCTCCTGCGCTCAGCGAAATGATGCGTATGAAAATGAATAATTTGTCCATCTGAGAGGGACTCGATGCAATTGCGTAAATTACTGTTGCCAGGGCTGCTTTCCGTTACCTTGCTGAGCGGGTGTTCGCTGTTTAATAGCGAAGAAGATGTGGTGAAAATGTCACCGCTGCCGACGGTAGAAAACCAGTTTACGCCGTCCACGTCCTGGAGCACCTCGGTTGGCGATGGTATCGGCGAATTTTACTCTAACCTTCATCCGGCCTTTGCCGACGGCGTAGTGTATGCTGCTGACCGTAAAGGCACCGTCAAAGCGCTGAACGCCGACGACGGCAAAGAGGTGTGGTCGGTGAATCTGGCGGAGAAAGATGGCTGGTTCTCGCGCACGCCAGCGCTGCTTTCCGGCGGGGTGACCGTCTCTGGCGGCCATGTTTATATCGGCAGCGAGAAAGCGCAGCTTTATGCGCTGAATACCAGCGATGGTACCGTGGCCTGGCAAACCCGTGTCGCCGGCGAGGCGCTGTCGCGTCCGGTGGTGAGCGATGGCATGGTGCTGGTGCATACCAGCAACGGCCAGCTGCAGGCGCTAAACGAGACCGATGGGGCCGTGAAGTGGACCGTTAACCTCGATATGCCGGCGCTCTCCCTGCGCGGCGAGTCTGCGCCTGCGACCGCCTACGGCGCGGCGATCGTCGGCGGCGACAACGGCCGCGTCAGTGCAGTATTGATGCAGCAGGGGCAGATGATTTGGCAGCAGCGTATTTCTACGGCCACCGGCCCGACGGAAATTGACCGCCTGAACGACGTCGACACGACGCCGATCATCGTTAACGGTGTGGTTTATGCGCTGGCTTATAACGGTAACCTGACCGCGCTGGACCTGCGTAGCGGCCAGATTATGTGGAAACGCGAGCTGGGTTCGGTGAATGATTTCATCGTCGATGGTAACCGTATCTACCTGGTTGACCAGAACGATCGCCTGCTGGCACTGACCACCGACGGCGGTGTAACCCTGTGGACGCAAAGCGATCTGCTGCACCGTTTGCTGACCGCGCCGGTGTTGTATAATGGCAATCTGGTCGTCGGCGATAGCGAAGGCTACATGCACTGGGTTAATCCGGAAGATGGCCATTTTGTGGCGCAGCAGAAAGTCGATAGTTCCGGCTTCCTGACCGACCCGGTGGTTGCCGATGGTCGACTGCTGATCCAGGCGAAAGACGGTACGCTGTACGCGATTACGCGTTAATTACCGCTGTCGTGAGTGATTAAGAAACGGCCCCTGGCAGACAGGGGCCGTTTTGACTTTTTTAAAAACGTCGTTAAGACGATGTTGCTTAGTGATTGTATGAGGCATTTAACATGATACCTGTGGTCGCGCTTGTCGGGCGCCCTAACGTTGGAAAATCCACGCTCTTTAACCGCCTGACGCGCACTCGTGATGCGCTGGTTGCGGATTTCCCGGGGCTGACTCGTGACCGTAAGTACGGTCGGGCCGAAGTCGAAGGCCGCGAATTCATCTGTATCGATACCGGTGGTATTGATGGTACGGAAGAGGGCGTGGAAACCCGGATGGCGGAGCAGTCGCTGCTGGCAATCGAAGAGGCCGATGTGGTGCTGTTTATGGTCGATGCGCGCGCGGGCCTGATGCCGGCGGACATCGCGATCGCTAAACACCTGCGCTCTCGTGAAAAGCCCACCTTCCTGGTGGCTAACAAAACCGACGGCATCGACGTCGACCAGGCAATGGCGGACTTCTGGTCGCTCGGCCTGGGCGATATCTATCCGATTGCCGCTTCGCACGGCCGCGGCGTGACCAGCCTGCTGGAGCAGGCCCTGCTGCCATGGGTCGATGAGGTTAATCCGCAGGAAGAAGTGGATGAAGACGCCGAATACTGGGCGAAATTCGAAGCCGAGCAGAATGGCGAAGCGGAAGAAGAGCCGGAAGACGACTTCAATCCGCAGGATCTGCCGATCAAGCTGGCGATTGTCGGACGTCCTAATGTCGGTAAATCAACCCTCACCAATCGCATCCTCGGTGAAGATCGCGTGGTGGTTTACGATATGCCGGGCACCACCCGTGACAGCATTTATATCCCGATGCAGCGTGACGAGCGCGAATACGTGCTCATCGATACCGCCGGGGTGCGCAAGCGCGGGAAAATCACCGACGTAGTGGAAAAGTTCTCGGTGATCAAAACGCTGCAGGCGATTGAAGACGCCAACGTCGTGCTGCTGGTGATCGATGCTCGCGAAGGGATCTCCGACCAGGACCTCTCGCTGCTGGGCTTTATTCTTAACAGCGGCCGTTCGCTGGTGATCGTCGTTAACAAGTGGGATGGCCTGAGTCAGGAAGTGAAGGAGCAGGTGAAGGAGACCCTCGACTATCGTCTGGGCTTTATCGACTTTGCCCGGGTGCACTTCATCTCCGCCCTGCACGGCAGCGGCGTCGGCAACCTGTTTGAATCGGTGCGCGAAGCCTACGACAGCGCTACGCGCCGCGTAAGCACCGCGATGCTGACCCGGATCATGAACATGGCGGCGGAAGATCATCAGCCACCGCTGGTGCGTGGCCGTCGCGTGAAGCTGAAATACGCCCACGCCGGGGGCTACAACCCGCCTATCGTGGTGATCCACGGTAACCAGGTCAAGGATCTGCCGGATTCCTACAAGCGCTATCTGATGAACTACTTCCGTAAATCCCTGGACGTGATGGGCACGCCAATCCGGATCCAGTTCAAGGAAGGGGAAAACCCGTTCGCTAACAAGCGTAACACCCTGACGCCGAACCAGATGCGTAAACGTAAGCGCTTGATCAAACACATCAAGAAAAGCAAATAATCATTAAACCCGCTTCGGCGGGTTTTTTGTGGCCGCCATGCCGGTAAATGTCAAAACCTTCCGCCATAATCCCGCGATACTTCGCCGGGAACAGAGCGGCTCAAAGGTGGACTTACTATGCAGATTGGTTTTATCGGCCTCGGCGCGGTGGTGGAAACCGCCTATTTACCGGCGCTGCGTCGCCTGGGGGACGTCATCGACCGCTGCCAGGGCTATGACCTGGACTGCAGCAGAGCGCTGCCGGGGATCCAGCGCTGTAGTTCGCTGTCGGCGCTGCTGGCAGAACCCCTGGATACGCTCTTCATTACCACCTCATCACTTCAGCATCTGCCCGTACTGGAGAGGGCGTTAGCCAGCGGCATTTCCCGCATCGTGGTGGAAAAGCCGATCGTGGCCAACCTTGAGCAGGCCGCCCGGCTGCGGGCGCTGCTGGCGCCGCCTGAGCAGGCCGCGCGGGTGCTGGCTCTTGACCACTGGATGGCACGAGGCGTTGCGCTGAACGCTCCTGGCCCGCGGTGGCGAGCGGAAGGGGAGGCCAGCGGCCTGCCTCCGCCGCACCTGTCAGCGCAGGATATCGTCTGGATCGAAGGTTATTTGCAGGAGCCAAGCGGCTTTAACAGCGCTGGTGAGCCGGTCGCACTCAATTTTGCCACCGGGGAGCTGGATACCCGGCAGCTGCGTCACCCTGATGGGGTGATCCTCGATATCGGCACCCATGTCCTGGCGATGCTCCGCGAAACCCTGCACGCCAGCGGAGGCGATACGGCGCTGAGCCTTTCCCTTCGGGTGGCGAAAGACCGCCTCGGCCATGACATTGCTCCTGGGGATACGAGCACTGCCGAGGGGGAGGCGCATCTGCAGGGAACCCTGGGCACTATCCCGCTCAATATCTGGCTCAACAAATACGCGGGTCCCGCGGGCGGGCAAAAGGGTATGCGGATAGGACTGCGGGACGGGCGAATAATTACCTTCGATCGCGCCCCTGAGGGCGAAGTGGTGACGCTACAGGACGGCGAGCGGGTGCAGCGCTGGACCCGGCCCGGGGCGATCTATACGCACTGTCTTGATGAGCAGATCCTCGGCGCGGATAATTTGTTTATCCGGGCGCCGGACAGCGTGGCCGGGCTAACGCAGCGTAGGCTTGAGGAAGTGGAATGGCTGCTCAGGTTGCAGCAGCAATTACGCGGCCCGCATTAAACCCGGAACATGATAAAATAGGTGCAGATAAACGTTGAAAGGAATGGTTATGGAACTTGATTGCCCTCTGTGCCACGCGCCGTTAGATGTCAAAGGCAGTAGCGCGCATTGCGCCCAGTGCGAAAGGGTGTTTGCCCTCGAGGCCCGCTGCCCGGAATGCCACCAGCCGCTGGAGGTGCTGAAGGCGTGCGGCGCGGTGGATTACTTTTGCCAGCATGGGCATGGCCTTATCTCGAAAAAACGGGTGGAATTTATTCCGCTGGTTTAGTGGGCGAAGGCTTTCTGGCCCGCGTTTTTTTCACCGGCGCGATCTGCTTCACTTCGCTTTCGACCCAGCCGTCTTTCAGGCGGGTGGTGAGCCGATCGCCGGTTTTGACCTGTTTTGTCTGCTTCAGCACCGTACCGTCGCTCACCGAGGTGACGCTGTAGCCCCGCGCCAGGGTGGCTAAGGGGCTCACCGCCTCCAGATGGGTCACCGCGTTGCCAAACCGTTCACGCCGCTCGCTGAGGCGGCCACGCATAATTTCCGCCAGCCGGTATTCCAGCTGCTGGATCCGCGACTGCGCGCGGTGGATCCGCGGCTGCGGGTTGTAGTGATTCAGACGCTGAACGGTGCGCTTTTGCCGCTGTTCTGCGCGCTTAAGCTGTGACTCCACGGCGATACGCATCCGCTGGCGCAGGCGTTCCAGGGCGGTCTGCTGGCGGGCCAAGCGCAGCTGTGGATGCTGTTGCTGCAGGCGATGGAACAGCTGGGTAAAACGGCGCTGGCGACTGGCGAGGAAATAGTCCATCGCCATCTCCAGCCGCTGCTGTCCGGACTGCAGCTGGCGCAGCAGCTCCTGCTGGTTGCGGCTGACGATTTCCGCGGCGGCTGAGGGAGTCGGTGCCCGCAGGTCGGCAACAAAATCAGCGATCGTGACGTCGGTTTCATGGCCGACGGCGCTGACGATAGGGATCTGGCTGGCGAAAATAGCACGCGCCACCCGCTCATCGTTAAAACTCCACAGATCCTCCAGCGAACCGCCGCCGCGTCCGACAATCAGTACGTCACACTCCTGGCGCGCGTTGGCCAGCGCGATGGCGCGCACAATCTGCCCGGGGGCGTCGTCACCCTGGACCGCGGTTGGGTAGATGATCACCGGCAGCCCGGGATCGCGGCGCCTGAGCACATGGAGAATATCGTGCAGCGCGGCACCGGTTTTCGAGGTGATGACGCCGACGCAGTGGGCGGGAGAGGGGAGCGCCTGCTTATGTTTTTGCTCGAACAGTCCTTCCGCCGTTAACTGCGCTTTCAGCTGCTCATACTTCTGCTGCAGCAACCCTTCGCCGGCGGGCTGCATGCTTTCGACGATAATCTGGTAGTCGCCGCGCGGCTCATACAGCGTGATGTTGGCGCGAACCAGCACCTGCTGCCCGTGCTGCGGGCGGAACGTGACCCGGCGGTTGCTGTTGCGGAACATCGCGCAGCGCACCTGGGCGTTATCGTCTTTTAAGGTGAAGTACCAGTGGCCGGAGGAGGGCTGGCTGAAGTTAGAGATCTCGCCGCTGATCCAAACCTGGCCCATTTCGCGCTCAAGCAGCAGACGCACCGTCTGATTGAGGCGGCTTACGGTAAAAATTGCGGGGGATTGAGAGGGTAACATGTGAGCAAGATCAAACTTTAAATCAGCAGGTTATTCAGTCGATAGTAACGCGCTCAGAGGGGATGGCAAGTATTATTTGCAAAAAAGGGTAGATGCAATCGGTTACGCTCTGTATAATGCCACGGCAATATTTATCCACCCTGGTCGAGATATTGCCCATGCTACGTATCGCTAAAGAAGCCCTGACGTTTGACGACGTCCTCCTCGTTCCCGCTCATTCTACCGTTCTGCCGAATACTGCCGATCTCAGCACTCAGCTGACGAAAACCATTCGTCTGAATATTCCTATGCTCTCCGCAGCCATGGATACCGTAACGGAAGCGCGTCTGGCTATTGCCCTGGCACAGGAAGGCGGCATCGGCTTTATTCACAAAAACATGTCCATCGAGCGCCAGGCGGAAGAAGTTCGTCGCGTGAAGAAACATGAGTCCGGCGTGGTCACCGACCCGCAGACTGTTCTGCCGACGACCACTCTGCGTGAAGTGAAAGAGCTGACCGAGCGCAACGGTTTCGCCGGCTACCCGGTGGTTACCGAAGAAAACGAGCTGGTCGGCATCATCACCGGCCGCGACGTGCGTTTCGTCACCGATCTGAACCAGCCGGTCAGCGTCTACATGACGCCGAAAGAGCGTCTGGTCACCGTTCGTGAAGGCGAAAGCCGTGAAGTGGTCTTCGCTAAGATGCACGAAAAACGCGTTGAGAAAGCGCTGGTCGTGGATGAGAGCTTCCACCTGCGCGGCATGATCACCGTCAAAGACTTCCAGAAAGCAGAACGTAAACCGAACGCCTGTAAAGATGAGCAGGGCCGTCTGCGCGTAGGCGCGGCGGTCGGCGCCGGTGCCGGCAACGAAGAGCGCGTAGACGCGTTGGTAGCGGCAGGCGTTGACGTTCTGCTGATCGACTCCTCGCACGGTCACTCAGAAGGCGTTCTGCAGCGTATCCGTGAAACGCGCGCGAAATATCCTGACCTGCAGATCATCGGCGGCAACGTCGCCACTGGCGCAGGCGCACGCGCGCTGGCGGAAGCCGGCTGCAGCGCGGTGAAAGTGGGCATCGGCCCGGGCTCCATCTGTACTACCCGTATCGTCACCGGCGTGGGTGTGCCGCAGATCACTGCTGTTTCCGACGCGGTGGAAGCGCTGGAAGGGACCGGTATTCCGGTTATCGCTGACGGCGGTATCCGTTTCTCCGGCGATATCGCCAAAGCGATCGCCGCCGGTGCGGCGGCGGTGATGGTTGGCTCCATGCTGGCGGGTACCGAAGAGTCCCCGGGTGAAATCGAACTCTATCAGGGTCGCTCTTACAAATCCTACCGCGGGATGGGCTCCCTTGGCGCGATGTCCAAAGGCTCCTCTGATCGCTATTTCCAGAGCGATAACGCCGCTGACAAACTGGTGCCGGAAGGTATCGAAGGCCGCGTGGCCTATAAAGGCCGCCTGAAAGAGATCATTCACCAGCAGATGGGCGGTCTGCGTTCCTGTATGGGTCTGACCGGCTGTGGTACCATTGACCTGCTGCGTACCAAAGCTGAATTCGTACGCATCAGCGGTGCGGGCATTCAGGAAAGCCACGTTCACGACGTGACCATCACCAAAGAGTCCCCGAACTACCGTCTGGGCTCCTGATTTCTTCGCCCGACCTTGCGTCGGGCGATTTATTTACTCTGTTTCACTTGCCTCGGAATTAGCGTCAATGACGGAAAACATTCATAAACATCGCATCCTCATCCTCGACTTCGGGTCTCAGTATACTCAGCTGGTGGCGCGTCGCGTGCGTGAGCTGGGCGTCTACTGTGAGCTGTGGGCATGGGATGTCACGGAAGCACAGATCCGCGAATTTAATCCAAGCGGCATCATTCTTTCCGGCGGCCCGGAAAGCACCACCGAAGAGAACAGCCCGCGCGCGCCGCAGTATGTGTTCGAAGCCGGCGTGCCGGTATTTGGCGTCTGCTACGGCATGCAGACCATGGCGATGCAGTTGGGCGGCCATGTAGAAGGTTCTAACGAGCGTGAGTTTGGTTACGCGCAGGTTGAAGTGGTTAACGACAGCGCGCTGGTGCGCGGTATCGAAGATTCCCTGACCGCAGACGGCAAACCGCTGCTGGACGTGTGGATGAGCCACGGCGACAAAGTGACCGCCATCCCGGCGGACTTCGTAACCGTCGCCAGCACCGACAACTGCCCGTTCGCCATTATGGCCAACGAAGAAAAACGCTTCTACGGCGTGCAGTTCCACCCGGAAGTGACCCACACCCGTCAGGGAATGCGTATGCTGGAGCGCTTCGTGCGCGACATCTGCCAGTGCGAAGCGCTGTGGACCCCGGCGAAAATCATTGACGACGCCGTTGAGCGTATCCGTCAGCAGGTTGGCGACGACAAAGTGATCCTCGGCCTCTCCGGCGGTGTGGACTCTTCGGTGACCGCGATGCTGCTGCACCGCGCTATCGGCAAAAACCTGACCTGCGTATTCGTGGACAACGGTCTGCTGCGCCTGAACGAAGCGCAGCAGGTGATGGAGATGTTCGGCGACCACTTTGGCCTGAACATTGTTCACGTTGAAGGCGAGCAGCGTTTCCTCGACGCGCTGGCGGGTGAAAGCGATCCGGAAGCGAAGCGTAAAATTATCGGTCGCGTTTTCGTGGAAGTGTTCGACGAAGAAGCGCTGAAGCTGGACGACGTCAAATGGCTGGCGCAGGGTACCATCTACCCTGACGTTATCGAGTCTGCCGCTTCCGCCACCGGTAAAGCGCACGTCATCAAATCTCACCACAACGTGGGCGGCCTGCCGAAAGAGATGAAGATGGGCCTGGTTGAGCCGCTGCGTGAGCTGTTTAAAGACGAAGTGCGTAAGATCGGCCTGGAACTTGGCCTGCCGTACGACATGCTCTACCGTCACCCGTTCCCGGGCCCCGGCCTTGGCGTGCGCGTGCTGGGCGAAGTGAAGAAAGAGTACTGCGACCTGCTGCGTCGTGCGGACGCTATCTTCATCGAAGAGCTGCACAAAGCTGACCTGTATAACAAAGTCAGCCAGGCGTTCACTGTGTTCCTGCCGGTTCGTTCCGTCGGCGTGATGGGCGATGGCCGTAAATACGACTGGGTGGTTTCCCTGCGTGCGGTGGAAACCATCGACTTTATGACCGCGCACTGGGCGCACCTGCCGTATGATTTCCTCGGCCGCGTCTCCAACCGTATCATCAATGAAGTGAACGGTATCTCCCGCGTGGTGTATGACATCAGCGGCAAGCCGCCAGCAACGATTGAGTGGGAATGATTAACGGCTACCGTATAGCTAATCATATCTACTCAGATTGAAATGCAACCCTCTGTTTTTACAGAGGGTTTTTCTTTATATCACATCAACACTATTCACTCTATCTCACATTTTTTTACGGTATACCTGACGGTATTACCATTACGGTATACTCTCGTACCGTCATAAAATGATGCATCACGGGTGAAATGTGCTTACCGATACCAAACTAAAAAACCTGAAACCGCAGGGCAAAATGTACAAGGTCTCCGATCGCGACGGACTGTATGTAGCCGTGCTGATCTCAGGCACCATCTCGTTTCGTTACGATTACCGCATTAACGGCCGCCGGGAGACGCTGGTTATCGGTCAGTATGGTCGTGACGGTATCTCGCTGGCCGAAGCCAGGGATGAACTGATAGCCGCTAAAAAGCTGCTGAACGCAGGCCAGTCGCCGGCTGCGGCGAAGCGTGACGGTATCAAACGGATCCGCGGCGCAGAAACATTTACGGTACATACCGACGCCTACATGAAACATGTGGTTCTGGCTGACAGCACGCGGGCTATGAAGCAATCAGTAATCGACCGGGATATTTTGCCTGTTCTCGGAAACAAAATGATGTCCGAGATAACGACTCCTATGGTGCGTGATCTTTGCGATCGCATAGTCGAGCGCGGCGGACGTGCGACGGCGGTGCAGGCGCGTGAAATCATCAGCAGCGTTTACCGGTATGCCAATGACCGCGGGCACGGGTTATTCAACCCGGCCGCAGATATCAAACCTTCAGCGATCGCCATGTTTAAACCGCGAGACCGATGTCTGCAGCCGGAAGAAATAGGCGTTCTGTTCAGGGCGCTGGATACCGTCAGCACGTTGCCAACTTTAAAACTGGCGGTAAAGCTCATCCTGATCACTATGGTGCGTAAAACCGAGTTCATCATGGCGACGTGGAAAGAAGTGGATTTCAGCAAAGGCACCTGGACGATACCCTCTGACAGAATGAAAGGCAGCCGGTCACACGTTATTTACCTGCCGTCCCAGGCACAGGATCTGATGGTAGGCCTGCAGATGTGTGCCGGCGGGAGTGACTATCTTCTGCCCGGGCGCTACAGCACCAGTAAGCCGTTATCCAATGCTGCTCTGAACTCAGTCATCGATCGCGCGGTTGCTGCGGCAGCGGATGCCGGAGAGAACCTGCAACCTCTAACAGTGCACGACCTGCGGCGCACAGCGAGCACGCTTTTGCATGAAGCGGGATTCCCGTCAGACTGGATAGAGAAGGCGCTGGCGCATGAACAGAAGGGCGTGAGGGCCGTTTACAACAAGGCAGAGTATTCCCGGCAGCGGGCCTACATGCTGCAGCAGTGGGCAAATATGGTTGATGCATGGATAAACGGGGAGCATTACGACCTGGTGCCGTTCTCCCCGTCTGCATTTGAAAAGTGGATGAATGAACAATAGTCCGCCCGGAGGCGGCTCATTGTGTCGCCTGCGAAGAATTCTCAAAGAGTCCGCGCAGGAACTTAACCATCGCGTTTGCAGAATCCCGCTGCTCACGGTAGCGCGCCGCTTCTCGCTGCAGGTGAAGGATCTCACCATTCCTCTGGTTGATAATGGCGCGCGCCTCTTCGAGTTGTCGTATCAGCGAGGCCTCTTCGGCAATGTTCATGCGGCCTCCGTCTTCACTACCGGCACTGCGCAGCCTGGCAGCAACTCAACAGCCGGCGCCGTGCACTGATTCCCCCACACGTCGAAACCGTGAGACGACTGGCGTGCGAAGAGCTCAATGCGTGGGACATCGCCAAGCAGCTGCACCAGTTTCTCGCGGATAACGTCCGGCTTGCGTGAGTTCTCCAGGCGCGGCGCCGTGACATGCTGGCAGATTGAGGCATCCATGCGTGCCGGTAGTTTCCCGCGCACGGCAAACAGGCAGTCTTCGCTGTTCGCCCGGGTCATATGGCCCATGCCGATCGCGCTGTTCCCTTTGTGCTTGTTCGTCTTGTGCCAGGTGAATCCCTTCATGGTCATCAGGCGGAATCCCCAGGCCTCCATGACTTTCAGCGCCTCTACCGGCTGAGTCGGTACCCACCACATAGCCAGAAGGCAATCTTCTGCGGCGATCTCCCATACTGGCAGCCTGCAGATATCCAGCACATTCATCACCGGGTATTTGAAACCGGCGCCGCGGTCACCGTCGGCTGCCTTGTCGCGGTATGCCCATGGCGGATCGCTATAAATTAGAGTGTATTTTTTAGTTGTCATGATTTTTTCCTCAACAGCTCAGCTACGCGACGAAAAGATGAAAATGATTCGATATTTCTTGAATAATCAAGAATTCTTTGTTTTCCGGTAGGGTAAATTCGTCCTGGGTAAACTTTATCTTCAGTGCGAAACTCTAAAGTTTGTTTTATTGAGCCAATGTTTTTGCAGCTGGTAAGCTCCTTTGCTGCCATGAAACCTATTTTTTCATCCTCGATCACAACAAAGGCATAAAAATCACAATATCCACATTGAGTTGCTCGTATGCTCCCTTTTCCGGTTCTGGTGCTAAATCTGTAAACATTTTTTGACTTACCGTAATCTCGCATACGAAGTGTTGATCTGACCTGTCCTCGCAATAACCTTCCTTCACTTTGGACAACGATGTCATATGGCAATCCCTGGTCTGACGGGAAACAAATAAACCCTTGTTTTGTTAATGAGAAAATTGCGTAATACTCACCACATTTCCCCATTTCGAGTTCATTGACATATCCATCAGTCATACTGCCACCTTCTTGCTATTCAGTTGCTCCGCCAGGCGCTGAGCCTTCAGTGGGTTCTGGATAACCTGGCCGCCTGGCGCCAGCCATCCACGGCGCACGGACGAATAAACCAGCGTGATACTTCCTACGCGAATACTGTCGTGTGGGTTAGTCATAAATCACCCCGGCGGTTGCGCAGATCCCGGCATAGCATCCCTGGCGAAGCCGGTTCCCGCGGCCAATGCACTGATCGCGGCGTATAGCGATACGGGCCCGCTCAACCTCGCCAGTGGCCGCATCCATGCACTCAAGCCAGAGGCGAGCGGCCAGGCGGTACTGGCCTTTGTTCTCGCGAGCAATAGCGCGCTTCTCGATCTCCATTGCTGCCGGCGTTACGGCGACAAGAGGTGGCGCTTTGCGCTGCGAGACATAATCCGCGTGGTATTTTTCCATCCGATTCATCGTATCCAACCCTCTCGAAAAATTACCGCCAGCAGGAACAGCCAGGCGGATACGGCGGCCAGGTACAGAAACCATCCTGACCACCTTTCCCAGTACCTCGCCAGCGACGTCACGCCGCGTTACCAACCGGGCGAAATACTCGCTGCTCAACCGGAGGCTTTTTTCCAGCAAATTCCGTTGTGCCGTTCTGCTGACGTTCGTCCAGCCAGCGCTCGATCTCTTCGCTGTTCCAGGCACAGCGCTTGTCTGTGATCCAGAAACGCTTAGGGAACTCCCCGTTTTTCTCCATGCGGTCGATAGTGCTCATCGATACAGGCACCACCGCCAGCAGTTCCTTTTTGCCTAATGCACCTTTCATCGTTACCTCTCTTTTTTCAGTGCGGCGCGCCCGGCGCCGCGGTGGTGATTACATAGGGACTTCGTTCAGTTCGTCTTTGCGGATGCCGTATACATCGGTGGCAGCGTCCAGTAACTCCTGGTTACCAGCCAGGCGGTGGGCCGCGTATTTGTAGGCCTTGTCCAGTTCTGCAACGTTACGAGCCGCCATAGCCGCAGAAGAGAAGCCAGAGAGAATGTCTTCTGGGGCGCGGTCGTCAGTCTTTTTCGCCTTCTCTTCATGGTGCTGATCGGGGTGCGAATTGATCAGCTGATTCATCCCCGCAGCGGTGCTAGCCGGTGGCGTAATGTCGCGCTCAACACGCGGTGCTGCTTCCTGCAATTCGTCAGGGGTGTAGACGCCAAGGAGAACATCAGGGGCGTGCAGGCGTGCCCAGCGCTTAACGCACAGGTAAGCCAGTTGCTGACGCGGATCCTGCTCCCAGAGAGGTGAGTTGCGCACTCCGGCTTGCGCCATGCTGATGGTCAGGGTGCGAGGCTCAGATTCGCCTTTAAGGGTTGCCCACACTGTCACTGTCAGGCTCGGAGATTTGTCGGTTTTCCCGCTTACTTTTGACCAGTCGCCATCCCATTTGTAGTTCAGGCGAGTGGCCAGAAGGTTTGAGGAAGAGACAACCGCATTAACCAGTTGCGCTTCATAGCCCAGCGTGCCGTTAACCACATGGGTTTTCTGCGCCACCGCGAACGGGTTCATTCCCCACTGCGCCGCCTGCATAGTGACTGCCAGGCAATCAGCTGGCTTTCCAGCGAGGTGCGCCGGAACGGTGGCTTTGCTGTCAGCCATCAGGGTGGCAAATCGCACCAGGCGATCCATCCCTTCCGGGCTGAAGATTGCCGCGGCGGTGCCGACGGTAGCGCCAGGTTGAGAAGTGATTGCGATATCGTTGCTCATACGTACATATCCTGTTTACGTGCCCACTCAGGGCGTTTAATAACTTCAAATCCACCCCAGTCGCCTGTTTCGCGGCACTGGTGATAGGTATTCAGATCCCGGCGGTAGAGCGCATGCCCTGTGTCCACGTCCTGCGCATCCAGTTCGAACACCCGCACCGGGTAGCGGCCGCAGTCAATGGTTTCGCTCACTGCCAGGAAGAAGAATCCATGTGGATCGCCGGTGGTTTGCTGCGCGCCTTCGCGGTACATCGCGTCCTGTACGTGGTACCGGAATTCCTCAATGTGGCGCGAGAAACGCTCCATATCGGCAACCTTCTTCACGTCCAGCAGGACAGGGTGATTCTTCAGGCGCTTGTCCGGGCGTATGCGGCACAGCTCGCCAGTCTCCGGATCCGTCCAGTAGTGAGAGGCTTCGCAGAATCCTTCCGCCTCAAGCAGCCAGCGCGCTGCCGGGTGCGCCATTGTGCTATCACGCATCAGCTTCAACTGACGATCCTGCTCCGCCTCCATAACTGTTTTCCCGCTCCCCTCGCAATCCTTCATGAAAGCCGCTTCATCCGCTTTCCCCTGGTTTGTTCGGCGGTTAAAGGGGGGCGCCACGATGAAGCGCTTATCAAACTCTTCCGGCTCCAGAAGCAGGCAGTGCAGGGCAGTCCCCATATCCAGAGCTTTCAGCTTTTCGGTATCTACCGGTGCTGATTTCTGCCACTGCAGAAGGGCCGGGCTCAGCGCCACCATATCCAGCTGCGACTTACTCACGCCGTCGCCGGCGTGGTAGTCCTCGTTGCTGATATCGAAGTAAATTCCTGGTGTCATCACTCCTCCCGAGCCTTCAGCATTGCATCGGCCATTAGGTACGAAAGTTCAGCAACCATGTTTTCATGGTGAGTGACCACAGGATGCTGTTCGTTCTCTGGATAACTTGCTAACCAGCCCTGCATCGCCTTTGTCGCGAAGTAATCGCGAAGCGTCATTCCGGCGAGTGCTTTTGCTGATTCGGCAATGTATTTAGCTTCATTGTCACCGGCCACCTGCATTGCTATCCGATGCGCGGCACCATCGGAAACCGGGAAGGCTGGTCCACCTGTTTGTTTGCTCATGCCGCGTTCCTCGCCGTATCCAGCTGGTCAGCCAGATCCCACTTCGCGATGATGCTGGTCAGAGCGGCCTGGTACGCCGCGAGAGCTTCTTCGAATTCCGGGCTCATCATCAGTTCTTCCAGAATCTCTGTGCGCACGCCTTTGCGCTCCAGTTCGTAGAAAGGTTTCTGCAGCTGGTGGTATTTGATCGCGTCGATCAGCTCCACCTGGCGCTCATAGTGCATCTGGCTCAGCTGGTAGTCGCTGTCGATGCTGGTCATGATTTTTTTCAGGTTGTTAATCTGCTGAGTATTCATACGCACCTCAGTACTTGATGGAGACTGCAGATACCTTCCCGCTGGCGATGGCGATCAGTGCCTTCTCTGCCATTTCCTGCGTAAGGCCGCTTTCAATCAGGTCTGCGATAGCCTGTCGATTGATGCTGCGGCGGTGCTCTTTATCAGCGGCCCGGCGCGCTTCTTCTTCCGCAATGCGCTTCTGCTCAGCCAGGCGCGCTGATTCAGCTTCCTCCTGACGGCGGCGCTCCGCTGCGATAGCAGCGTTCTTTTCCTGCTCAGCTTTTTCCGCAGCGGCTTTTGCTTCACGCTCTGCTTTCTGCTGGGCTTCAATTTTTTCGCGCTCTGCGCGTTCAGTTGCAGCTCTGGCTTCAGATTCACGGCGTGCAGCAGCATCAATTTCAGCCTGTGCCTTTGCCTCTGCATCACGCTTAGCCTGTTCAGCGGCTTCACGGCGGATATTCTCTTCACGCTCAAGACGTGCTTTTTCTTCTGCCTCTTTGCGCAGGCGATCAAGCTCAGCGGCTTCATGTTCGCGCTTTTGCGCTATTACCAGCGACGCTTCCAGTTGCTGAATAGTTGAATCTTTAGCCACTCCCGCCTCTGCTGCACGTTCCTGCCAACTGTCATCCAGTACCACAGATTTAGCTTCCAGAATGCGCGCCTGAATATCAGCAGAAGGAAGGTAGTTACCGGAGGTGTCGATCACGTCAGCCAGCGCACGCAAATCCACAAGGCGCTGCTGCAGTGCTTCGGTGCGCGCCTTTTCAGCATCTTCCCACTCGGTAAGAGGGCGGCGTACTTCATCGCGCAGCTGATCGCATTCGGTGACGAAGCGGCGCAATTCAGCTTCAACCACTTTCGGCTGCTCCTTGAGGCGCTTCAGGTAATCCCTGCCAGGTTTCTCTACAGCAGTTTTGCTGCGTGATACCTGTGCGGCCAGCGATGCAATACGAGCCCGTCCCTTTGCAGTGCTCAGGTCAGGAACTTCGTTTACTCCGGCGCGGATCTTTTCCAGGAAGGAATCAAGCCCGTTCTCAACGTAAATTGCCGGCGCCATGTCTGGCGCGATTTCGATAATTGCTAAATCAGTCACTTACTCACCCCCATACCCATTTCCGTTTTTGCTGCCAGTTTGCTGACGAACGCCCAGCTGATTGCTTCCGGCAGCGTGCGAAACTTCCAGCTCATCAGCCCGCATGCTGTAACGCAGTACCAGCCGTTAATGATTTGCCATTGCATACACACCTCACTATTACCATTTGGTAAATATCAGGGGTATGAGAAAGCCACCCGGTGGTGGGTTTCTGGTAATTCAACGCCCTGCTGTTACCGTTAAGGTAATAATCTGATCAATTTACGAATTAGTCAATAGATGTGACGAGGAAAAGTTTACCATTTTGGTAAATGTATGAGACGCGGGAAGTTATCCCCCCGGCAGGAGTGACAGGTAGATTAGAGGCTATTGGTTCTGGCTGACGATGAACTTGATGAAGGCGGTGATCTTGTTTTTCTCTTCCTGCGGCAGCCTGGCGTATTCGTGGTGGTCATAGTCAATCAGACCAGCATTGCCAGGCGGCAGGATCAGCTCATATGCATCGCGGCCGAACGCCCGCGCGATAGCCGCCAGTACGCCAATGCTGGTGGAGCCTTCTACGTTCAGGATGCGATTTACGGTTGCCTGACCGATGCCGGCCGCTTCCGAAACCTTTTTCTCAGAGTTCAGATTCGGATGCTCTCCCATCCATACACCGAGGGTAAAAGCTGCCTGCTTTTCTACGCTCCACTCCTGCGGGTCGATAATCTTTGGCAGGATCGGGTTGTCAGAAAGATGGTCGACATCCAGCCAGAATCGCTCTTTCCTGGTGAAAGCTTCGATCTCGCGTGCGACGCTTGCGCCGATATTTTTTGTCCCTTTGCTCCACCTGTTAACGAGATTCGCTGATTTTTTGAATCTCTCGGCAAACCGTAGTTGCGTGTTATCGAAATCCTTCCGGATTATCTCGTTGAGGTTGTCGCGTCTTATGTCGTAGATGCTTTTCATTTCTATTTTTTTAGCCTGAAATTGTTACCTAACTGATTAAATTTAATAGAATATTACCATAAAGGTAAACTTACCAAAAAGGTAACAGTCATTGATTTTTACACCAGATTGGTAATAATCAGGCTGTCTAAAGTTAGTCCGGGACTAAAAAAATATGAGCGATGTGCAAAAATTTGACTTCAAACGCTGCTGGCTCGACCTCTCGCCGGCTGAGCGAGAAGAGTTCGCAAGTGACGCCGGCACGACCAGCCACTACATTCAGGTTCACCTGACTGGCCGTAGAAGAATTCCACGTAAGCCTCTGTTAGAAAGACTGTTTAAAGCCTGCAAATCCCGTAAGTGGATCTCCGCAAAATCCGACCTGGTCCTCTGGTTCCACGAACGTTAATCCTCAAAACTCACCCGCGCCGCCACCCCCAGGCGGCTCCTGCCTCTCCATGAATACCAATTTGGTAATAATTATCCAAATACGGTTGATCTTTTTTTGGCTTGCTGCAAAATTACCGTAACCACAACCAGAGTGAGACAGGAACTATGGAGATCATTACTCGCGTCGAAGCGGCAAAGGCAGGACTAAAGCGCTACTACACCGGTAAGCAATGTAAGCACGGCCATGACAGTGAGCGATGGGTATACAACGGGCATTGTGTCGAATGCACCCTCGAGACTAACCGCCGTCGCCATGCTGAGATAAAACGGCTAATGCATGAGGCCTCAAAAGGTAATGCCGTGGAGGTGATCTGATGGCCCGCATTCGCACCATTAAGCCCGAGTTCTGGACCGATGAAGACATGGCAGAGGTATCAGAACCAGCCTGCTTGCTGGCTATTGGTCTGCTTAATTACGCAGATGATGAAGGCTATTTCAATGCAAACCCGAAGCTTATCAAAGCTGCAGTTTTCCCTATCCGAGAACCATCCGTTCCTATTCCGGTACTAATACGGGAGCTTTCCAACTGTGGTTATTTATCCATGTTTTCCACCCCTGATGGCAAGCATTTTGGGGTCATAACGAATTTCCTTAAACATCAGGTAGTGAATAAGCCAAAAGAAAGCAAAATCAAAGGTTTACCCCTAGTACCGTATGAGTACGGTACTGATACGGTACAAGTACCATTAGGAATGGATCAGGGATCAGGGATCAGGGAAATAAAAACCCCTCTCTCTGCGCGCGAAGTAATTCAAGTCCCTCCGGTTGTCGTTGATGGTATCGGAGAGCCAATTGGCAAATTCACCATGCATGAAAACTGGAAGCCGTCAGAGGACTTTGTCATGCGCGCCAGAACATGGGGCCATGCGCTACCAGCTGACGGTTACAAGAAATCAGACCTGATCGAATTCATCACCTACTGGATGGCAGAAGGCAATGTGATGCAACACGTGCAGTGGGAGCAGAAGTTTGCCCGGCTGCTGATGAACAGGAAAAAAAGAGCGGCAGGAAAGCGCGGTGAAAGCTCTGACGATGAAGTACCACACTGGAACAGCCCTGAAGGCTGGAAGGATTTCTTATGAGTAACGTATTCGCAGCAATTCAGAATCGTGATGCCGGCGCCCTGGCTCGCATGATGGGTCCGGACAATCACCAGGCTCATCAAGACAATGTTGTGAACATCAGCGCAGAGAGACTTGTCGATGCCCTGTTTAAACAGCTCAAGCAACTGTTTCCGGCAGCAGAGCAGACCAACCTTAAGACCGCACAGCAGGAGACCGACGCTAAGCGCCAGTGGATCGCCGCTTTCGCCGAAGGTGGTATCCGTACCCGCGAGCAGGTATCAGCAGGAATGCGCCATGCCCGTGCCAGTGAATCACCGTTCTGGCCGTCACCAGGTCAATTCATCAAGTGGTGCAAAGACAGCAAGATGGTGCTTGGCGTGAGCATCGAAGATGTGATGGGGGAGTTTCACCGCTACGCCAAGGAGAAAAGCCTACAGACTGGCGGACCAGAACAATTCCCGTGGCGCCACCCTGTCATGTACTGGATTGTGTGCGATACCAGGCGCGCGATGTACCAGCGTCAGTTAAGTGAGATTGAGGTTGAGAAACATGCGCGTAAGCTTCTTGACGAATGGGCTTCAAAGGTCGCGGCAGGTCATCAGATACCTGATCCGATTCTGAGCATCCAGTCGAAGCCAGAGCCTATAAGCACCCCTCCAGACCCCGGTGGCAATACCTACCATCCACCAGGTCGAAGCTTCGGATGCATGCCTAACGCGGCGACACTCGGAGGTATAACCCCGGCACAGTGGCTGATGGAGGAATACCGGCGAGGAAAGGCAGCAGGACTCATCAAGTAATACCGGCGCGGAAGCGCGTTTTTTTACGCCTTAATGTTTACCAAAAGGGTAATAAAATATGCGCAAGACTATTGATATTGATCCGTTTATGGTTATAAATTACCAATAAGGTAAAAATCATGCGAAAGACACTACAGGCACTTGGCCGGCTTAAAGCGGGCCAGATGAACAAAACCGAAACGGCGTATGCGCAAGAGCTTGAGCTGCGTAAGCGCTACGGGGAAATCGCCTGGTACCGGTTCGAAGGCATCAAGCTGCGTCTGGCTGACAACACGTTCTACACGCCTGACTTCGCCGTGATGCTGGCAAACGGCCAACTGGAAATGCACGAAGTTAAGGGGGGTTACTGGACCGACGATGCCAGGGTGAAAACCAAAGTCGCAGCCGACCAGTACCCATTCCGGATCATCGGAGTAACGAAGCTCCCGGCAAAAGCCGGCGGCGGGTGGAAGGTCGAAGAGTTCTAAAACAGCGATCTTCATTGATATCAATTGAATCAATAAGTTAAGCGGGTAAGCGGGGGTAAGTATGGATTTTGATTTCGTGAATTACAGCCGGCGGTCACTGCTGCTGTTCGTGATGGTGGCAAACATCATTGGGTGGGTGGCAATCGTCGCCATCCTGTATGTGGCTTATCTGGCGATCGAGTGGGTGGCGGCATGAACATCGAAACAGTTAACGAGCTCATTCAGTCGCTGGAGAGCGCAGGCGAGCCGTCGATCAGAGAGCAGAAGTTCCTGAAGCTGGCGAAAGCGTTTAAGCAGCTGGCTGCGGAGAATGTGGCGCTGAAGGCAGCATTCAACAAACCAGATGCATGGTTGTCCTTCCACTCGATTCCTCCGACATATCAAGAGCCAGATCGCGGTGGTGAGTATCTTGCAGTGCATGAGCAGCCGGGGGAGAAAAACGATGACGGCAGTGATTCGTGGCCTGTTTACGCCAAGCCTGAAATCGAAACCCCCGCCACCGATCGCATCGTAGCCGGGATTAAGGCTGATGGGGTGGAAGAGTTTGCTTCGTATATTTCGCTCTACAATAGCAACTCGGAGCTACACGCCATTGATTTTGCCAAGCAGCTGCGCGAGGGAGTCAATCATGACTGATATCACCGAACTTGCGCATAGAGAGAAATTCGAAGCGTGGTGGGAACGCACCCAGCATAACGGCAATCCGCCACGTTTTGGCTGGTCGCACTGGCGCGATGGAGAAGGCTATAAGGTTGACGATGACAACTCCGAGCTTGATGGAATGTGGTCCGCATGGAAAGCGGCTGGTGCCGAGCTGGTAGAGGCGCTGGAGAAGGCGCAGCAGCGCAACGCAGAACTTGAAGCGCAAAACGAATATATCCGTAAGCGCTATCAGCAGCTCGATCTGCTGATCGGGAAAAATATCCTGGTTATGCAGGCTGCAATCATCGAATGGCAGGCCACTGGCGATGCTAAAAACGGGCTGGCGTGGATTTATAACACGCTCTTCGGGCCAGGCGAATTGCCTGATGAAGCGGAGAAAGACGCACAGGTATATTTCGACCGCAAATATGCTCCGCTCGATGAAGAGCTTATGGCGCTTCACAAGTGGTTTTGGGAACAAAGCGAGGCTGAACGTGCCGCCGCTGGCATCAAGGTGGAGGCTGAGTGATGGATACTAAAGAATTACTGGAACACATTGACGCCGGGGACTATTACGAGGCCAGTTGCTTGCTCGATGAAAAATGCCCAGGCGCAGCGCGCAAATTTAAGCGCCTGACAAAAGGGTTAGCCGAGTTACTGAAGGACGTTCAGAAAGAGTTCCCTGACGCGAATTTTTACACCGCTTCCGGTGGTTTTAATTTGTTGCTGGGTAGCGCAACTGACTGCGATAGCACTGAGGGTAATCAGTTAATTGCTATTTCTGCCAGTGGATATCTTAGTGTTGGCGACGGAGATTTTTAAATGACCAGCAAATTAACCAGAGAACGCCTGGAAAAAATTAAATCATGGCGTGAAACCTACGGCGCCGGAAGCAACGTAATGCTGCCAGCTGAGGAGGCCGAGGAGCTGGCTCGTATAGCGCTGGCCGCAATGGACAGCAAGCCGGTGGCGTGGACATGGCACTATCGTGAGCAATGGCATGTTACAAACGACGAACGACGCGCAGAATTTGTCGCAAAAGATGGTGATGTGGCTGTACTGCCGCTCTATCGTCACGCGCAGCAGCCGGTAGTGCCTGATGATGTGCTGGACGCATTGCAGAAGGTTGCTCGTATACGCCTCGAACTGAATGACTTCGACGGCGATCGCCGTGGCATCGCTGATTGCCTGGGTGATGCCGAAGAGGCGCTCATCGAGGTGGTAAACCGCTGTGCCGCCATGCTCGCAGCCGCACCGCAGGAGGTGAAAGGTGAGTAACCAAATCCCTGAAGTTGTAGCCGTAGCGATGATTAATGCGGCCAGAGATATTACGGTAGCAAAAATTAATGCCAAAGGCGCGAAGTTCGACGGTTATACAACCTCGGTAAACTGGTTTGATCGTTCAATGAAAGAGGTCCGCGAAGCCGTTAAAGCAGTTCTTCCTGACATTGAGCGGGAGGTAAGGTGATGCCTAAATCCCCCACAGAACGCAAAGCCGCGCAGCGCGCGCGGCAGTCCGCCGCCGGTGAGCGCAAAATTGAACTGGTGCTGGATGAACAGGAGCAGGAAATGCTGGCGCGGAACTGCGCCGCCCGGCGCCCTGGTCGCGATCCCTACGAAATGGCCGAGTACATCGCGTTGCTTATCCGCCAGGATGATGCCCGGGTGCGCGGCCGGATTAACGCCATCAGCAAACGGCGCTGCGGCAAGTGCGGCGATCAACTGCCGGTGGCATCATGCCCGCACTCAGGAGAAGCCGCATGCTGGGTGATGTACGGCTGGCACGAAACAAAACTACCGCTGTGACATGTCACGACAGATTGACTAAATCCTCACATGATTATACTGTTTAAATATACAGTATTTTTTATGTGAGGTCATCATGGGGTTTCCATCACCTGCCGCAGACTACGTTGAGCAAACGCTAACCGTTTCCCGCCTTTGTCAGTATGACGCCAACTGTCGCGCCCTGGAGACTGCCGCCGGTTATGCCATCGTCGATGTCTGCCGCCGGCCAAAGCAGGGTGATCATGTCCTTATCGCATATGCCGGGAAAACTGAATTCGCTGTTGTCCGCGGGCAGGCGCTGATCACTGATGATGGTGAGGCGCTGGAAGGGGACGCCCTGGACGATGTTGAAGTGCGGGGTGTCGTTACCTACCTGATAAACCGGGCCGGGTGGGTGAGTGATGATGATATTCCGATCATGTAACATCGCTGGTGGCATGGTATTATTACCTAAAAGGTAATTATTTTCGGGGTGTTTACCATGCCAAAGGATCCGAAGCGCAAATCAACTCAGTACAAACCGTTGACGGTGATGCAGGAAGCCTACGCCCAGGAGTATGTGAAATGCCCTGAAAATCAGACGCAGGCGGCCATCAATGCCGGGTTCTCCCCAAAGTCTGCCCACGTCAAAGCCAGCACAATGATGCGTGATGAGCGTATCCAGAAACGAATTGCTGAGCTCATGGAGGAGCGCAACAAGCGCCTGCGCGTCAGCGCTGATTATGTCCTGCTGCGCCTGGTGGAAATCGACCAGATGGATGTGCTGGATATCCTGAACGATGACGGCGGGATGAAGCCGATCGCTGAATGGCCGAAGGTCTGGCGTACCTCTCTCAGTGCTATGGATATCGCTACCATCAAGACGACCCAGGCTTCTCTGCAAAAAGAGAATGGCGAGGCGGATCTCTCTGTTGAGGATGTCGAGCATATCCTGAAGAAGGTGAAATGGCCCGACAAGGTGAAAAACCTCGAGCTCATCGGTAAGCACGTCGACGTTAACGCGTTCAAAGAGCGCCTGGAAGTTTCCGGCACAGTCACGATTGCCGACCGCATGGCCGCCGCCCGGCGCCGCCTGAAAGAGCGCCAGGGTGGTGACCAGTGACAGACGCCGCTTTATCCCCGGAAGAACAGCTGATCGACGATATCGCCAGCTTCACCCATGACCCGCTGGGATATGCGCTTTATGCGTTCCCGTGGGGCGAGGATGGCACAGAGCTGGCGCACGCCACTGGGCCGCGACAGTGGCAGGCTGACGCATTCCGCGAGATAGGCGAGCACCTGCAGAATCCCGCGACACGTCACCAGCCGCTAATGATTTCCCGCGCATCCGGCCACGGCATCGGAAAATCTGCGTTCATCTCGATGCTGATTAACTGGGCCATGTCCACCTGTGAAGATTGCAAGGTGGTGGTGACCGCTAACACCGACAACCAGCTGCGCACGAAGACCTGGCCGGAAATCATCAAATGGTCGAACCTGGCTATCACGAAAGAGTGGTTCACCTGCACCGCCACCGCGATGTACAGCAACGATCCTGGCCACGACAAACGCTGGCGCGCCGATGCTATTCCCTGGTCTGAGCATAACACCGAGGCGTTTGCAGGCCTGCACAACGAGCGTAAGCGCATCGTTGTGGTGTTCGACGAAGCATCCAACATCGCGGATCTGGTCTGGGAGGTTGCCGAGGGCGCGCTGACGGACGAGGACACCGAAATTATCTGGGTGGCGTTCGGTAACCCGACGCGCAACACCGGGCGATTCCGGGAATGCTTCCGCAAGTACAAACACCGCTGGAAGTGCGCGCAGATCGATTCCCGCACCGTCGAAGGCACCAACAAACAGCAGTTGCAGAAATGGGTTGACGACTACGGCGAGGACAGCGACTTTGTGAAGGTTCGCGTGCGCGGGATCTTCCCTGATGCCTCAGAACTGCAGTTCATCCCCACCGGGCTGACAGACGAGGCGATGAAGCGCGTTGTTACCGCTGCACAGGTGGCGCACGCCCCGCGGATAATCGGCGTCGACCCGGCGTATTCCGGCGTGGATGACGCAGTGATTTATCTCCGCCAGGGGCTGCACAGCAAAGTGCTGTGGACCGGCAACAAGACCACCGACGATCTGATCATGGCAAAGCGTATCGCTGATTTTGAGGATCAGTACCAGGCTGATGCGGTGTTTATCGACTTCGGCTACGGCACCGGGCTGAAGTCCATCGGTGACGGCTGGGGCCGCACCTGGCAGCTTGTGCCGTTCGGCGGCGCATCGTCAGACCCGCAGATGCTGAATAAGCGCGGCGAGATGTTCAACGCCTGTAAGACGTGGCTCAAGCTCGGCGGCGCGCTTGACGACCAGGAGACGGCGGATGACCTGTCAGCTGCAGAGTACAAGGTGAGGGTTGACGGCAAGATCGTCATGGAGCCGAAAGAGGATATCAAAGAGCGTCTGGGCCGGTCGCCGGGCAAGGGCGATGCGCTGCTTCTTACGTTCGCATACCCGGTGACGAAGCGTTCAGATTTCCCTGCTGCCGGCGGAAAGCAGCCCAACGTGATCAGCGACTATGACCCATGGGAGTGATTATTCGCTTCATTTCTAAAAAAATCAGCCATTCCGTTAGAGTTGGTATTAGTAATTGGTATGGTCCTGTCAACTAAGGTTTTAGTTTCAATATTAAAATATCCCTTAATCTCATCTAATTGTTTTTTTAATTTCTCGTTTTCAATGTTTGTATTATGGATTGTCGCTTCCAAATATCTGACCTTATCGCCAAGCCCTGAGTTTAGTTTTGTCAAGTCATTATTATCAAATTTAAGGGTGTCGATTTCTTTTGTTAATTCACCCATCCTTTCCTGTGATTTAGTAATGTCTTCCTTCATGGTCTGGATGTCTTTCTCGGCACCAGTTCTAACTCTGTCATAGGTTACATCATGCTTAGCTTTAAGTCGCTGTAAGCGTGTAGCGCGGAGAATACGTTTAGCCTTGCGGTGGTTTTCAATAGAGTCGCTATTATCAAGCGGCTTATCCTGCCATGCTGATACGTAGTTGTTAACCCAAGGCAACAATCCGCACAGAAAAATAGCAGATCCGATTGGATAGAGAATGACTGTCAGCCAACTGCTGTTTTCAGAAATGTAATTTATCTTGTCATAAACACCGTAATCACTGAGAAAAAGATAAAGTATAGATTTCCAGTTAAATGCACACCACGAAAGTGCAAATGCACCAAAAACAGGGTTTCTGATTCTGTTGGCTGCTGTATTGATGGTAGAAGAAAAATATTCTTTGAGTGATTCCAACATTATGAGATCTCTTTGGGTTTTTTCTGATTGTACCTTTAAGGTAATCTGTCGTCACCAGGCAAAAAAATGCCCGGCGAACCGGGCGAAATGGAAGCAATGAGGGGTGCCATCCTTGGCTGGGTGTCACAGGGTTTACAGCATGAAGTCATCGCAATGGCGTCCTGCTGTAAAAAGGGCGGTGGTCAGAAAGGGAATAACTGCCACCGCCAAACTTGCTCTGGAACTACGGGTATCACGGTCCTGAGGCGTGATTCTGGTGCAGCATGCAGGATTCGAACCTGCGACCAACCGCTTAGAAGGCGGTTGCTCTATCCAACTGAGCTAATGCCACAACGGAAAGAGCACTGACTTCGAACAGACCTTGGGCCCAGGAACGACGATCAATCTCAATGCTCTTACCTGTTGTGAAGATTTGCAGAGGACGCATTAACACGGCACTTTGGCTCGTCTCCATTTCTGGAGGGTCGCAAGCATTTCACTCTGCTCAGCTTGCTGTCTTAAATATCTTCGTCTCTTCCGAGGTGTCACACCGTACCGCCACGATGGTGAGTCGCTGTCGTGCATGCAGGGCATGGCTTGCACATTCCGGCTACCCGCTGGGCCATGTACCAAGGAGCCCCCGGACCGCTATCGACGCATGTGCCATACGCCGGATGCTTTCACACCTGGAAGCGCACTCCGCCATCTGAGTAACGACAAAGCCACCAATGGAAGGGAATGGGGTGCGCTTTCATGTTGTGTTTACCAAAAAGGTAATAATTTATCGTCAAAAGGTCAATACACTACGACAAATAAATCATATGTGGTTAAATTGGTAATAATTTAAACGCGTATGGAGCGCAGCAAAATGTGCATCAGCAAGCCGAAAGTGAGTTCTCCGCAGGTTCAGGCGGCGCCGCAGGTTTCCGATTCTGCTGTACAGAACGCCGCTGATAGCGATCGTCGTCGCCGTGCCGCAGCGGGCGGGCAGAAATCAACAATCCTGACGTCTAGCCAAGGTGTAACGCAGCCTTCTGGCGGCACTCAGGGTAAGACCCTGCTCGGGGCGTAATCCATGGCCGAACTCTCTCCGAAACAGCATTACCTCAAACACCTGGGGCAGCTCAAAAATGAGCGCACCAGCTTTGAGGAGCACTGGCGCGAACTGGCGGAATTTATCGATCCGCGCAGCACGCGCTTTCTTACGACGGAGAGAAACAACGGCAGCAAGCGTAATACCCGCATCGTTGACCCTACCGCCTCTAAAGCTGCCCGCACTCTGCAATCAGGCATGCTGTCAGGTATCACCAGCCCAACCCGCCCATGGTTTAAGCTGGCAACGCCGGATCCGGAGATGATGCAATATGGACCGGTAAAACGCTGGCTTGATGTGGTCATGACCAGGATGAACGACGTCATGAACCGCTCTAACGTCTACCAGTCCCTGCCGATTATCTACCGGCACCTTGGTGTTTTTGGTACCGCGGCTATGGCGGTTCTCGAAGACGACGAAGATGTGATTCGTACTCATCCTCTGCCGATCGGAAGTTACTACCTGTCAAACTCGCATCGTTTGTCAGTCGATACCACGTATCGCGTTTTCTCCATGACTGCCCGCCAGATTGTTATGCAGTTTGGCCTGGACAATGTCAGTAACGCCGTGCGCGGCGCCTGGGATAACGCGAACTATGAAGCATGGTTCGATGTGGTCCATCTGACAGAGCCCAATATCGATCGTGTGAATGGCAAGCTGAACTCCCGCAACAAGGCATTCAAATCGGTGTATTTCGAGTTGTCCGGAGACGGTGACAAGCTCCTTCGTGAGGCTGGTTTTGATGAGCCGCCTATCCTTTCACCGCGCTGGGAGATTAACGGGGAGGACGTTTACGGGAGCAACTGCCCGGGAATGATGGCGCTCGGTACTGGTAAGGCGCTGCAGCTGGAGCAAATTCGCAAAGCTAACGCGATCGATAAGCTTGTTAACCCGCCAATGGTGGCCCCGGCAGGTCTTAAAAATAAGCTGATCAACCTTGCCCCTGGCGGAGTTACTTATGTCGATGAGGTTGATGCTACCAAGCTAGTGCGTCCGGCTTACGCCGTCAGCCCGCAGCTTAATGACATGCTCGGCAGCATTGCTGATGACCGCCAAATGATTGAAGCCTGCTTCTTCTCTGACCTGTTTAACCTGTTCAGCACCATCAACACCAGGAGCATGCCAGTGGAAGCTGTGGCCGCAATGCAGGATGAGAAACTCCTGCAGCTTGGTCCAGTACTGGAGCGACTTAATGATGAATTCCTTGATCCTTTCGTTGATCGCACATTCAACATCATGGCGCGCCGCAACCTCTTTCCTGAGCCACCGGAAGAACTGCAGGGCACTCCTCTGAAAGTTGAATATGTATCCATTTTGGCACAGGCCCAAAAATCCATAGGGATCAGCAGCGTTGAGCGCTTTGTTGGCTTTGTTGGGAATCTTGCAAAAGCCAATCCTGCGGCGCTCGACAAACTCAATATCGACCAGACGATTGACGAGTACGGAGATATGCTCGGCGTCCCGGCCACGATCGTTAACTCTGATGATGAGGTGCAAGCTACGCGCGAGCAGCGTGCTCAAATGGAGCAACAGCAGCAGATGATGGCTATGGCCCAGCAAGCTGGCGCAACCGCTAAGACCCTGAGCGATACCAACACCGCTGACCCTAGTCTGTTAAAAACCCTCTCTGATGCTGCTCAGCAGCCGGCGGTGACGCAATGACTGATTACCTGAGCGAAGAAGAGCGTGAAGAACTGGCAGCAGATGAGCTCAAAAGGCAGCAGTTACGGCGCGAGAACGAACTTAATGACCTGCGCCTCATCTGCGAGACAGAACACGGCCGCCGTTTCATCTGGCGCCTGATTGAGCAGGCTGGCGTGTGGCGTACGACTTATACCGGTGAGGCGCTCTCGGCAGCCTTCGCCGAAGGAAAACGTAACACGGGACTGAAAGTCTTTTCCGACGTGATGGAAGCGTGTCCCGATCAGTATCTGGCAATGGCCAAAGAGGCCAGCGAGGAATAGCGATGAATTTATTTGAGCGTCTGATGTATCGGCGTTTGTGCAATGAGCAGCCTGCAGATGGTGGGGCAGCTCCAGCAGCATCCGAACCATCCCCGACTCCTGCGGCTGAGCAATCTGAAGCAGCGCAACAACCAGCAGCAGATCCAGAACCTTCGCCAGCTGATGGTGATAAACCTGAGCCGACTGGCGATAAGCCAACTCCTTCTGCTGAACCATCGGTTCCAGAAAAATATGAACTAACGGCACCTGAAGGCACTGAGCTGGACTCAAAAGCTGTTGAGTTGTTTGAGCCCGTGGCGCGCGAGCTTGGTCTTTCTAATGACCAGGCGCAGAAGTTGGCTGGACTGTGGCCACAACTGCAGGAGCAAATCCAGAACCGCCAGGCTGAGTCGTGGGGGCAGCAGGTTGAACAGTGGGCAGCTGACACGAAGGCTGACAAAGAAATCGGTGGCGACAAATTAACGGTATCCGTCGGACACGCGCAGAAGGCGCTGGATACCTTCGCATCGAAAGAGTTCCGCGAATTCCTTGACTCGACCGGCCTGGGTAACCACCCGGAAATGGTTCGGGCGTTCGCAAAGGTAGGCAAGTTGATGAGTGAAGACAGTTTCGTCACTGGCCAGGGTAACGGATCGCCGAAAAACGATCTGGTCGAAGCGTTTTATCCAAGCAAAAAATAGTGAGGTGTAATCATGGCTTTAATTGGTCAGACGCTGCCTTCTCTTCTTGACGTGTACAGCCGTACCGACAAGAACGGGCGGATCGCTAAAATCGTCGAGCAACTGGCGAAAAGCAACGATGTCATTACCGATGCGATTTACGTGCCGTGTAATGACGGTTCCAAGCACAAAACCACCATTCGTGCCGGTATTCCCGAGCCGGTGTGGCGCCGTTACAACCAGGGCGTGCAGCCTACCAAAACCCAGACCGTTCCGGTGACTGACACTACCGGTATGCTGTACGACCTTGGCTTTGTGGATAAAGACCTGGCCGATCGCTCCGGTAATGCGGACTCGTTCCGCGTGTCCGAGAACATGGGCAAGCTGCAGGGCTTTAACAACAAGGTTTCCCGCTACACCTTCTACGGCAATACCGATGCTGAGCCGGAAGCGTTCATGGGCCTGGCTCCGCGCTTCAACACTCTGAGCACTTCCAAAGCGGCCAGCGCGGAGAACGTATTCAGCGCCGGTGGTAGTGGTTCTACCAATACCTCCATCTGGTTCATGTCCTGGGGTGAGAACACTGCGCACATGATCTATCCGGAAGGTATGGTCGCCGGGTTCCAGCATCAGGATCTGGGTAATGACCTGGTCAGCGATGCTAACGGCGGTCAGTTCCTGGCTTACCGTGATGAGTTCAAATGGCATCTCGGCCTGTCAGTCCGTGACTGGCGTTCGATCTCGCGCATCTGCAACATCGATGTCACCACGTTGACCAAAGATGCTGCAACCGGCGCCGACCTCATCAGCATGATGGTTGATGCGTACTACGCGCGTGATGTAGCAATGCTGGGCGATGGTAAAGAGGTCATCTACTGCAACAAGACCATCCATGCCTGGCTGCACAAGCAGGCTATGAATGCGAAAAACGTTAACCTGACGATCGACGAATATGCCGGTAAGAAAATCGTTTCTTTCCTAGGTATTCCGATCCGTCGCGCTGACGCCATCCTGAATACTGAATCAGCCGTAACGGCGTAAGGGGGGATCATGCTGCTCGACCAGCAAGCGCTTTTTTCCGCAGCTCAGGCCATTACGGCCACGGCTGCTTCGACCAACGTCATTGATACCGGCAGCAATAAAGATGTCGGTAAATATGGCGATATCCCGCTGCTTATCCAGGTGGTTGAAGGTTTCAACAACCTGACCAGCCTGACTGTGACGGTGCAAACCGATGACAACTCTGCATTCAGTTCCGCTGCGGACGTGCTGTCCATGACGATCCCTCTGGCGTCTCTGGTGCTGGGCTATAAGTCGCCGGTTATCACGTTGCCGATGAAGATGGAACGCTACATCCGTCTGAACTATACGGTGACTGGTACTGCGCCGACCACTGGCAAAGTCACTGCGGGTATCACCGGAGGCGTGCAAACCAATGCCTGAGTACAAAGTCGCTAAGCGGTCATTCATCAATGGCCGCCTGCATGAGCCGGGCGACATCGTTACCTACGACGGTGAGCCGGGAAGTAATCTGGTTTCCGTTGATGCCAGCCTGAGCGAAAAGATTGTCCCGGCCAGTGCAGAAGAGTTAACCGAGCTCGACGATTTGCGCAAACAGTATGAAGAAATGTTCGGCGAAGCGCCGCATTTCAATACCAAAGCGGAAACTCTGAAGGCGAAGATCGCCGAAAGGCGAAAAGAACTCGGGGTGTAAGCCCTCATAACCAAAGGGGCGAAAGCCCCTTTTTAGTTGGTGGATGATATGGCATCAGTGATCAATATCTGTAATATCGCGCTGGCACGTATAGGCAACAGCCGGACGATTAACAGCCTCACCGAAAAGACCAAAGAGGCATATACCTGCAACCTGTTTTACGAGTCCATGCGCGACGCAGTTCTGGCAGACAACGACTGGAACTTTGCCATGTCGCGCGTTGTCCTGGCCGACCTTGGCGACCCTGCGCCGGGATGGTTGTTCCGGTATCAGTACCCGACCGACTGCGCGCGCATAGCTGCCATATTACCGAAGTGGTTCACTGGGTCTCATATCGTTCTGCAGGATAAGCCTGTTTTTGAAGTTGGCAGCAATGAAGATGGCACTGGCCGCGTCATTCATACCAATGAGTCTCAGGCGGTACTGCTATACGTGAAAAGCATCACTGACCCGACGATGTTTGATGCCCTGTTCGCTGATGCGCTTTCGTGGCGTATGGCGGCAGAGATAGCCATGCCGATCGCGGCAAATGCCAGTCTCGGTCAGCAGGCAATGGCCAATTATCAGCAGGTGCTTACGGCGGCCATGCAACGCTCTCTTGATGAGGCGCATGAACCGCAGCAGGCGATGTCTGACCTTGCCAGTGCGAGGATCTGCTGATGGCCTATTCACTGGTGCAGCCGTCGCTTGCCGGCGGCGAGATATCGCCTTCACTGTATGGTCGAATCGATCTTGAAAAATACCAGACGTCATTGCGCCGCTGCCGCAATTTCATCGTCCGGCAGTCAGGAGGCATTGAAAATCGTCCCGGTTTCCGGTTCCTGGGGAGCGCGAAATATGCAGACCGTTACTGCCGGCTAATACCTTTCCAGTTCAGCGTATCGCAAACCTATGCGCTCGAGCTCGGTGATCACTATTTCCGTGTCTGGTCTAACGGCGCGCTGGTTACGGACGGCGGCAGCCCTGTTGAAGTTGCTACCCCATGGCCGGTTAGCGTCATCTCTGAGCTGAAATTTACGCAGTCTGCCGATGTGATGACGGTGTGCCACAACGATTATCCTCCTCTTGAGATCCGCCGTTACGGAGAGGCTGACTGGCGCACCGCCGCAGTGACAACAACCAGCGGGCCATTCCAGGACCTGAACACAGACGACTCGGTAACTGTGTACGCCTCAGGCCGAACTGGATCCGTAACGTTGACTGCCAGCAGCCCGATTTTCAAAAGCCAGCACGTGGGAAAACTGTTCTACATGGAACAGAAAGCGGTAGATAGTGTTGGTCGGTGGGAAACCGATAAAGACATCGGGATCGGTGACGAGTGCCGATATCAGGAGAACTTTTATCGCTGTGTTGACGGCGGTTCTAATGGCACAACCGGCACTGTTGCTCCTACCCATACAACGGGAGATTCCTGGGATGGCTGGGGTCTTGGTGGCCGTAACGGTGTGCTGTGGCGCTATCTGCATAGTGGTTTTGGCGTGTGCCGTATTACCGCCGTCGCCGGAGATGGACTAACTGCAACAGCCGACGTTGTGCCACGTCAGGATGGTGAGATCGAGCTGCCAGCGCAAGTGGTAGGTAGCACCTTCGCCACTTACAAATGGGCGCATTATGCCTGGAACGATACAGACGGCTACCCGGGTACAGTTACCTATTACCAGCAGCGGCTGATTTTCGGCGGCAGCCGGGCATTTCCTCAAACTATATGGTGTAGCCGTACCGGTGATTATCACAACTTCTATCGCAGCAACCCGAAGGTTGACGACGATGCGATAACCTATAACTACGCCGGTCGCCAGCTGAACAAAATCCTGCATCTTCTCGATGTCGGTCAGCTTATCGTGCTGACCAGCGGCGGAGAGTTCAAGGTGACAGGCGACAGCAACGGCAACCTGACGGGAACCGGTGGCTTTGCGATGTCCGGTCAGTCGTTCAACGGTAGCAGCGATCTGGCACCAATCAACGTTGGTAGCGTTGCACTGTACGTTCAGCAGAAGGGCTCCATCATCCGTGACCTGTTTTACTCATTCGACCAGGACAGCTATCAATCCAGTGATCTGACCCTTCTTGCCAGTCACCTGTTTAACGGTTACAGCATCAGGGATTGGGCCTTGTCTGTACAGCCGTTCAGCGTTGCATGGTGTGCGAGGAGTGATGGCATGCTTCTTGGGCTGACTTATCTCCGTGAGCAGCAGGTATATGCCTGGCATCCGCACCCGATGACTAATGGCTATGTCGAATCGATCTGCAGTATTAGCGAAGGGCAGGAAGATGCGGTCTATGCGCTTATTCGCCGTACGGTGAATGGATCGACAGTTCGTTATGTTGAGCGACTGAATACCCGGCAGTTTACAGAGCAGCAGGATGCATTTTTCGTAGATTCCGGGCTGTCATACAGCGGAGAAAATACCGATTCGACACGCACGATGACGATTAGCACCGCTGGTGGCTGGACATATCAGGATGAGCTAACCCTGACCTGCAGCACTGCAATTTTCGATTCCTCCAGTACCAGCCAGGAAATTCACATTCCGTATACAGAGGACGGAATCAGTAAGTCGATGCGCATAAGCATTGCTGAAGTCGTTTCTTCAACCGTCGCTACCGTGCTGGTAAACCGTGATGTACCGGCAGCACTGCGCAATAGCGCGCAATCCACCTGGTCAATCGCCCGCCAGACATTTGCCGGATTATCCCACCTGGAAGGGCAGACGGTCAGCATTCTGGCCGACGGGAATGTTGAACCTCAGCAGGTTGTATCAGGCGGCGAAGTGACGATCGAAAACCACTCGTCAGTGGTGCATATCGGTTTGCCGGTAGCCGCGGTTATCGAAACGCTGGACGTGAACGTTGCAGGGCAGTCTACGCTGCTGGATAAGACCAAACTCATCAATCAGCTTTGCGTAATGCTCAACAGCGGGCGCTCGGTTTGGGCCGGAACAGATGATACTCACTTGCTGGAGTATACCCAGCGTGAGTGGGAATTCTACGACGACCCGGTAGGGCTAAAGACGGGCATCATCGATATGAACCTCGATGCAAACTGGGATCGTAACGGGCGGGTTGTAATCAGCCATTCCGATCCGCTGCCGCTTGGCATTCTGGCCATTATACCGCGCGTAACGGTAGGGGGATGATATGCGAAAAGTTGAGATAGTCAGCGTTACTGACGAGCATATCAGCGCCATTCTCCCGCATGTCCGCCAGGCAGACCACGATGAGTTTATGGCTGCCGCCGGGATGACTCCGGCGGAGGTCATAACTCGCGCCATGAAAAGCGCTTCGGTAGCCGCTGCAGGGATGATTAACGGCCAGGTGGTAACCATCTTCGGTATATCTCCGGCATCGATCATCACCGGGCGCGGTATTCCGTGGCTTGTAAGCACCGACCACATTGAGCATCAGCCGCTGACATTCCTCCGCCATTGCCGACCGGTTCTTCGTGACATGTCACGCGGATATCGCGTGCTTGAAAATTACGTAGATGCGCGTAACCACGCAGCAAAATCCTGGCTTCACTGGATGGGGTTCACCCTGGCAGATCCTGAGCCATACGGATTGATGAGAATGCCTTTCCACCATTTCATTAAGGAAATAGCCCATGTGTGAACCAGCTACCGCAGCACTAGCCGTAACCGCAGTTGCTGGCGGTCTCAGCGCTTACAGCCAGATCCAGACAGGCCGCGCTAATGCTGCGCTGGCGAACGCTAACGCCGACGCTCAGGAGCAGGCCGCCCGCGACACTATCAATACAGCTAATGACCAGGCATACCAGCAGCGGCAGCAGGCCCGGCGGGTTGCCGGACAGCAAACCAATGCACTGGCTGCTAACGGGGCCGACCTGACGAGCGGTAACGCATTGGACCTGACAACTGAAACCATGCAGCAGGGGACGCTTGACGCACTGACAACCATCAACAATGGCCAGCGACAGGCAGCCGGGTTGCAGTTCCAGGCTGATACCAGCCGAGCGCAAGGGAAAATTGATAAGCAGTCCGGAATGCTTGGCGCAGGTTCAACACTGCTCAACTCCACGCTGACCGGTCTTAATGCATACAAGACGCTGGGCGGTACCTGGAAGCCGCTTTCCGCTAAGTAAAAGGAGCTGACTATGCCAACTGTTCCGCAATATCAACGCCAGAGCCAGACGCAAACCGCGCCGGTGATGACGAGCAATCTTCGTGTCCCGGAAAATCCGCTGGTGCAGGGCATCCAGCAGGCTGCTGATACGTCGATCAATATGATGGCTGATGCAAAGCGCAAGGCTGATGTAGCGCTTAGCCAGGATGCTCTGCTGCAGTTTAATCAGTTCGGTGATGACCAGTTCAACAACCCTGATAATGGTCTGATAACGAAGCAGGGAAAGGCTGCGCTCGGGCAAAGCGATGTCGTCATGCAGAACATGCAGCAGAAAGCTCAGGACTTGCTGGGTACAGTGCCGGATGGCGAAGCCCGTCAGCAGTTATCTTTTCAATTGCAGCAGTCCATGCAGTCATTTCACAACCAGGCCCGCCGGTATGAAGTAGGGCAGTTTCAGCAGTTTCAGGATCAGCAGTTCTCCGCTATTAAGCAAAACGTGGTAACCCAGTCTCAGGGGCTCTATGGCGATGATGCAGCGTTTGTTAATACGGTAAAAATGGGGTTTGATGCGATCGATCAGTACGCCGCCGCTCATGGATGGAGCCAGGAACAGGTTGTAGCGGAAAAAGAAAAGCTGAAAGAGCAGGCGGCAGATAGCGCGCTGAGTACTGCAGCATCGCAACAGTATATTCAGTTCATGCAGCAGAATGGTGAGCCTGGAGACAATGAGGGCGCGCCACGTGTTACAGCGCATGGTAATTCATCAGCCGCCAGAGGGCTGCGGAATAATAATCCGGGGAATATCGAAGCCGGTTCCAATTCGTGGGATGGCCAGGCGGGTAGTGATGGGCGTTTTGCGAAATTCGTGACCCCTGAGCATGGTATTCGTGCGCTGGGTAAAAACCTGCTTTCGTACCAGCGGCAGGGTTACGACACAGTTAGCGAGATCGTTAATCGTTGGGCGCCGGCCAGCGACGGCAATAACACAGAAGCGTACATTGCCGCATTATGCAAAAAACTGAATGTCACGCCAAATGACCAGCTTAATATGAGCGACATTAATACCCTGCGTCAGCTCTGCGCTGGCATCATCCAGCACGAGAACGGGAAACAGCCATATAGCGAGGATCAACTGAACACTGGCGTTTCTGCCGCGCTTGGTCTTACTACTCTGGAATCGCCTAAGCGATATTCAGGGAATCAAGCTTTCGACGCCGCAAGCCCGCAGCAGCAGGCGGCATATTTACGCCAGTCTATGGAGCTGCGGAACCAGGCTCGTACGCAGTTCAAGGCCCAACTTGTTGATCAGGTGCAGGATGCAACCGCCGCTTATCTTAAGGGGATCCAGTTCGATAATCCGCCTTCACAGGGCGACTTCATTAACGCTTTCGGTTACCGGGAGGGGACACAGCGTTTTAACGATTTCGAAAACCTGCGCGTTGCCGGGCAGTATATCGGATCTTTCCGCACAATGCCGACGGCATCCATTCAACAATATGTCAGTGATCTAAAGAATCAAGTTGGTAATGGAGAAGGGCTGGCAGGGCGCGCAGCAGCATTCGACCATGTTCAGGCCGCTGCTGATGAAGTTATTAAGCAGCGTAAGGCGGATCCCATTCAGTTCTCACTTTCCTCTGGACAAACCAAACCAATTGATATGTCCAACCAAAATAATTTCGGTCAGAGCATTGGGCTGCGTGCTTCTCAGGTTTCTGAGTTGGCTAGAGCATACGGAACACCGTTGACTTTCTTTTCCAAAGAAGAGGAGAGCCAGATCGGTAAATTCTTCCGAGACGCCCCGGTTTCGCAACAATCTGCGTATCTCGACACGATCCACAAAAGCACCGGCGGCGGTAAGCCGTACATGGCAGCACTTCAGCAAATCAGCGCGAATGCGCCGTCTGCTGCTGTTGCCGGAATTCTTATGGACAAGCCTGGCGGCGTGGTTGCTGAGAAAAACTGGTTCAATCCTGACGTGTCTGTGTCGCCCTCTACCGCATCGCAAACCATTCTGGCTGGTGCCGCAGCACGCAAAGGATCGAAAGAAGCCAAAGGCATTACCATGCCGAAAGAAAACGATATGCGGCTCGAGTTCAGCAATACCGTTAAAGATGCATTTGCCGGTGACGCACAGGGCGCATCTATGGCGTATGACGTTGCGAAAGACTACTACGCCGGAGTAATGGCGCAGAAGGGCGATCTCTCTGGCGAGCTGGATTCTGACGTCTGGGAGCAGGCGATAAACGTCGCTACTGGCGGCGTGCATGACTATAACGGCATGGGGAATGTCCTGCTGCCGTGGGGCATGTCTTCTGAGCAGTTCGATAAAGAGGTTAATCAGGCATGGGAAACGCAGGTTACCGGTGCTGGCGTTAAGGCTCCGCCTGGGCAGTACGGCCTGCAAAGCTACGGCGACAGCCAGTATCTCGTGAAACTTGGTACCGGATACCTTCTGAAACAGGACGGAACACCGGTAGTTATCGATCTCACGCAGCAGCGTCAGCGCTTCTCTGGAGATATCCCTCAATGAGTTACTTCGGACTTAACCCGGTAAACCAGAATCAGCAGCTGGACCAGGCCGCATCAAACCCAGTAGGTAGCCCTAAAAACGATGTTGGGTTTTTCGATGGATCAGTTAGCGGTGCCGCATCAGGTCTTTATTCCGGCCTTGTTGCAAAGCCTGACCAGCTTTTGTGGGCTGGTGTTGATGCCGTTGTATCACCCATCGCTCAGTTTGTTAATGACAATACATCGTTTCGTGACACGTCACCTGAATATATCGCCCGGCAGAGAGAGCTTGCCGCTGCGCAGGTTAAACGCCTGACACCGGATGCCGCCACTACCGGCACCGCAGGGCAGGTCCTTTACGGTCTTTTCGACATGGGATCGCAGGCAGTAGTAAGTACGCTGGCAGCCGGTCCTGCTGGCGCCGCTGCTGCTGTGACCAGCTTGCAGGGGTTCTCCGAGTTTGAGCGACTGCGCGGCGAAGGCGTAGATTACAGCACCGCCCAGGAAGTGGCACTGGTACACGGTCTTACAGCTGGTGCCGGTACAGTCATACCGATGAGTATCGGCCTGCGTGCTGGTGGCGCACTGGCTGAAGGTGTCGGCGCTCAGTTATCACGATCGGCGCTTGGCAATGCCGCTGGTACCGTTGCGCGCGCTGCGCCTGATATAGCTTATGCGGCAGGTACCAACGTCGCCTTTGGTATGGCTATGCGTGGCAGTACAGCCTCTATCCTGCGCAATAATGGCTATGAGGATATGGCCTCGCAGTATGACGTGTTCGATAAGCAGGCAATGGCGATCGATGCCGTTCTCGGCCTTGCGTTCGGCGGCGTAGGGCGCTTCGTTAACTCGCGTGGTGAAAATGTTCGCCCGCCTGATTTTATGCCTGCCGACGTCGATGCAGCGCTGGCGGCCAATGCTGCTCATCATGCTGAGTTTGATATCGCTCCTGGCATTCCGGTTAATGTGCTGTCACGCGATGCGCATGCCCAGGCGATACGGAAGGCAATGCAGGATGTCAGCGCAGGCCGATCGGTTGATGTGGCGAGCATTGTTGAGCCTGCTGCATTCACCAGCATACCGGCACGGCGCAGCATTATATCGCAGGCACTGGATGAGATGCTTTCTCAGGCAGATGAGGGGGCAACTGCCAGAGCTCTTGAGATGCGGACGCTTGAGGATCAGGCTGCGCAAATTCTTCCGCGTGGCGACCGCAAGGTTTACCAGTCAGAAATAGCCAACAGCGAACGCATTATCACTAACCTCACTGAGCAGCGTAACCAGATACTGGCAGAGCAACCCGCGGGAAGCGGCAAAGCGCTGTCCCGTGCCCGAGCCGATAAGCAGGCAAGGCTGAGAGATGTCGATCAGCGGATCAGTGAAGCACAGGGGAGGCTGGAATTCTCTCGTAACGCACTGGCCCCGCATGAGCCCGGTGGTGAATTCTTCGAGGCAAGAGCAGAGATCGCCCGCATGCAGCAAGCAGAGGCCGAGCTTGATGCTCAGGCTCTTTCATTTTTCCGCACGGCAGAAGTGCGCTCCGCCGATGAAGTCGCACCGCTGGAGCCCAACTCGGCTCTCCGGGATATGGAAAGCGCGCCAGCGACAAGAACGGTAGAGAATCAGCAGGACATTGATGTGATGGCCGCTGAAGACTCGCTGGCATCATCGCCAGATATGGTGATCACCGTGCTTGATGATGAGGGAAATCCACAGTCAAGAAGCGCGCGCGAGGTGCTTGATGATGCCGCGCGGGAAAATGAGCAGGCTGTGCAGGACTCCAGACTTTTCGATGTCGCTGTTGCGTGTTTCTTAAGAGGATAAATTATGCGTCAGGAATGTATTAACGCCGTGCAGCAGGCCGCAAGCCGCCGACTCACGCAGCAGGAAATCCAGAATATTGAAGACCGTATTTACCGGAACATGCGACAACTGGCCCGCAATGATCCGGCATCCTGGCGGGCGATGACTGACGCTGAACGCCTGCGCCGGGCCGGGCAGTTAGCAGCGAACGAGCTGACCAACGAAGCAGCGCTTAAGAGGCGCCGCGTTGCGCTCACCATTGCGGCCAGGCAACGTCTCGACGCCTTCATAAAGACCTACCAGGGGAAAGACGGCAAGCTTGAGGCGCTTAACCGCACCATCGCTTTTCACGCTGACGGTAAATCAAATTTCCTGTCGGTAGAATCACGCGGCAAAGCCACCCGCGACTATGCACTAAGCCAGATTCAGGAAGCATTTGAAGCGGTAGACCCGCGATTCTTCCATCTGTTTGAGGACGAGGCCAGCGTGCGCGATCTGGTTTACGAGATGCGCGGGCAGGGCACCGGAAACGTGAGAGCGAAGAAGGGCGCAAAAGCATGGGCTGGCGTTACTGAATTGCTGCGCCAGCGCTTCAATGACGCTGGTGGTGATATCGGCTACCTGGAAAATTGGGGCATCCCTCAGCACCACTCAATGGAGAAAGTCGGCAGGGTCTCACAGGATAAGTGGATTAGCGACGTCATCGGCAAACTGGATCGCAAGTACTACATCAAAGATGACGGCCAGCTGATGAGCGATGCTGAGTTGAAAACCTTCCTGGGCGAGGCATACAACACCATCGCCACCGGCGGGCTGAACAAATTAAGCGACACCGGCATGCGCATTTCCGGCGCGCGCTCTAATCGCGGTAATGCATCCCGGCAGATCCACTTCAAAGACGCAGACTCCTACCTTGAGTATCAGCGCGAATATGGCGATCGCTCTCTGTGGGAAGTAATGGTCGGGCACCTTGAAGGTATCAGCAAAGATATCGCTCTTGTTGAGACATACGGACCGAACCCCGATCACGTTTTCCGCTCAATCCTCGACGAGGTTACTGCTGAACAGGCCACTGCCAACCCTGAGCGCACGGGCAGGATTAAGCGCCTGGCCAACAGCACCGAGAACCTTTACAACTTTATCGCCGGTAAGACTCAGCCGATCGCCAACCCGCACATCGCACGGTGGTCGGATAATATCCGAAACTGGATGGTGGCGAGCCGACTTGGTTCCGCGCTGCTGGCTTCCTTCTCAGACCTTGGCACGATGTACATGTCGGCGAAGGTAGCGAACATCCCGATGAACCGGCTGTTTATGAACCAACTTGAGGCTATGAACCCGGCGAACCGCACGGAGCTTGCCCGCGCCCGCCGTGCTGGCCTGGCAATGGAATCGTTGCTCGGCAGCGTTAACCGCTGGGCGATGGATAACATGGGTCCTTCGGTTTCACGCTGGGCGGCAACGGCGGTGATGCGCGCTAGCGGCCTGACAGCATGGACGGATGCGCACAAACGTGCCTACGGCGTGACGATGATGGGAAGCCTTGGGGAAGTGGTCAGCAGGGCCCCTGATCTGCGGAGCCTTGACGACAGCGATTTTCGCATACTGAAAAGCAAAGGAATCACCGAGCAGGACTTCAGTGTATGGAAGCTGGCGCAACAGGAGGACTGGGGTAACGGCAATACGACCATGCTCACTCCGGAAAGCATTATGCGGATCCCTGATGCTGCTGTAATGCACTTAGGGCTCCCGGAACGAGTAAGGTTTGAGGCCATGCGCCGGCTGCTGGCCGCAGTATCTGAAGAAGTCGACATGGCGGTGATTACGCCTGGCGCGCGTGAGCAGCTTTTTACTGGTGGTGGCCTGCAGCGCGGAACATGGAAAGGCGAGTTAACCCGCTCGGTTTTCCTATTCAAATCGTTTCCGATCTCTGTTGTGCTGCGGCACTGGACGCGTGCAATGGGCATGCCTTCCGCTGGCGGCCGGGCCGCTTATATCGCCGCATTCCTCGCCAGCACCACTATGCTCGGCGCGCTGTCTCAGCAGCTAAACGACATGGCATCCGGGAGGAATCCCCGAGAGATGGTCGGGAAGGATGCTGGTAAATTCTGGCTCGGCGCGCTGCTGAAAGGTGGTGGTCTTGGCCTCTATGGTGACTTCCTGCTTTCTGACCATACGCGCTACGGTGGTGGCGCGCTGGCGTCAATGCTGGGGCCTGTGGCTGGTCTGGTTGATGACGTGGTTAAGCTGGCGCAGGGCATCCCGCTTAATGCCGTTGAAGGAAAGCCGGAACAGACAGGTGGTGATCTGGTTAAACTCGGCAAGGGCCTTATCCCCGGTGCCAATCTTTGGTATGCAAAAGCTGCGCTTGACCATATGATATTTAACCAGCTTCAGGAATACTTTTCTCCTGGATATCTCCGCAAGGTAGAGCAGAGATCCAAGAAACAGTTCAACCAGACATACTGGTGGCGACCGCAGGACGTAACGCCGGAATAAGGGGGATCCTTGTTTTTAATTATTTTGTCTGTGATAGTTTCTGGTTGGTTGTTATTTGCTGACCGATACAAATATTTCTTTAGTCCCCCAGCGCAGGCTATCTGCTGGTTTATTTTGGTTGTGCAGGGAATAATTCTTGTGGCGAGCATTATTCAAGGTAAACCTCTAATTTTTTCTGAATAAATAGGTGACTACATGCAAGCTATTGGCTTTATCGTTTACATCGTGGTGGGGCTTTTCCAGTTAGCGGCAATCATGGCAGGACTTGAATCTTGGTGGGGTATTCATTGGCTTATCGCCGCGCCGGTCGCATTCATTATCAGCTATATACCACTAGTTGGGTCTATCGTGGGAATGATAGGAGCTATGGATGTTTGGCGATGGGAGTGGTGGCAGGCTGGGCTTCTTTTCTTTGGTGGTCTAATCTTTGCTATCGCCTGTGGGGGTATGTCTTCATTATTCGAATGGCTATCATTCAGAAAGAGAGCGTGACATGTCACTCCAACAAACAGGCCGCTTTCGCGGCCTTAATTATCACTGACCGCCGGGGCGGGAGTCAGCAGAACGGCCGCCACAGCGTGAGCCATCAGCTGCAGTATCATCAGGATGCTGGCAGTTACCGGCGAAAGCCTGTGTAGCTGAACCCAGAGACAACAGAACAAACAGCACTGCGAATGCTTTTTTCATTTTCACTTACCATGTGTAGACCACTGAACCGTGGCTTTATGATTGTAGCGCTGCGCTCAGATTTCATCCATCAAAAAGCCCGCAAGGCGGGCTTAATTAATTTCTAGGATAATAGGATCCTTGGATTTGAAATCAGCTTTCCTCATTACGGTTACAACTGATTGCACTATCCATTTTTTCCCATATCTAAGGTCATGAACAACCGAGCAAGGAAAATGCAGTTTTGTCTTATTGCATTTAATTGTAAAAGTTGTTCCTTCCGGGTAGCCAAGTAACGTAGTGAGATGAATTTTTATGAATTCCTTGAAGACATCCTCAAGCTCATTAAGAGATATTGCGGGATTGTTTCGAGGATCATTAAGCCTTTCGTATGCTGCATGAAAGGTAAATTTAACCTCTGCACAATCTTCCTCAAGGATGTCATTTATCTCAGCTTCCAGATCAAGAATCGCCCGCTTTGTTATAGTCATAAGTACTGCTCAGCAAGATCTTTCAGTTTTGAGTTGAGCTCTTCATCTGTTTCTGCATGCACAGTAGCTACATGATGACTTTCACGCAAGGTCCCTACACGCACATCGAACTCTACATTGTCAAAGCTATCAACGAAAACAGCCTTTCCACTGTCTGGGTTGTAGAACGATGCGTAGTTCTGGTCGAGTTGCATGTCAAAGTTAAACATAAGATCCTCCCGTGCGGGATGAGACGTGCGCTGTCTCTTCATAATGTGGGGTTTCGTTTCCTGTCTATGCCAGGTCGCGACCTGCACACCAAGTATTCAACATTTGGTTGAGTACCGTTGAGGTAAATATACCCACAGGTATTGTTGGTTGCAAGATGAGCAGAGCAATAAAAACGCGATATCAATAGATATGAATAGGTTACGCATCATGCTTTTTAAGGCGCTTCCCTGCGCCAGCAGCCTCAGTAACCCTTGGCCTTAGCCATCACGTACTGAGCATGCGTCTCTATGTCGCGCAGTACGGCGCCGATGCCAACAATGTAGCTGAGCATGGCCGTTACCTCTGCGGCGGCGCCGGATACATCATGCCCGTCAGCATCGAGTTCGCGGAGCAGTTTCATCACCATTGAGCTTTTCGCCAGTTCACGCAGGCCATCAGGTGAATGGATATGATCCTGATAGCGTCGGTTAAGAGGGAAGGTGTAATGCTTCTGCTCGACCTGCAATGCATCCATGATCGCCGGCAACATGCTGCTGGTCATCTCCTGCGCCAGCATGCGGGCTTTATCAGCCTGGGAGAGTTCTTCCCGAACGTAGCGGCCAGTCTTGCGGATCTGCGGCAGCACCTCGCTGGTTACCCATTTGCGGAAGCGGTAGGGGATGGTGCCCGGCGTCACCGCATCGCGGCAGCGGAGGATAAGGGTGTAGAGGCCAGACTCGGAGATGATGGTGAAATCTTGCTGACCACCAGGGGTGTGCATTGAATGCACACCCTTTTCATCATCGTCTAAAGCGCGCATGGCGCTAGCAGTGTGTTTGATGCCTATGGCCTTGCAAACATCAGAAGAAACGAACCAAGGATTGCCGTCGATATTAACCGCACGAATGTTGCTGTGCGATTCGAATGAAAAAACTGATTTTTTGGTGTTCATAGTGAATCTCCTGTGACGAGGACGATCACCACCGCAACGCCAATTGCTGGTGGTGAACTGAACGGAGTTGGCGTACCGGCGTCACAGGGAACCGGCGTCCTTTCGGACCCCCGCCCAGCCCACCATTGAATAGGTACACTGGAGCGTAAGCACAAAAAAACACGCTAGCGCGTGTCGTGCGCTGTGACATTAACCGGGACGCCAATCCCGGCACCGGATTTTGCCGATGCCCGATCACTATGGCACAAGGGAAATGGGTTGTAAATTTACCATTTTGGTAATCTTATTTTGTTTGTTAGGTAAAATCAATCTCTTTATGAGTTGTTTTGCGATTTTTTTTATTTGCATATAGAACAATCCTAAACATAGTTCTAGTATATTTTTTATGGGTATTAATGTTTGCCCATGTTATTCAAACTAATAAAGTTACATAACTTTTTTTTATTACGACACATACTATGGGTGATTAAATGGAAAATCATGTTTTAATGTTTCCTGATATGTTTATTAACGCAGATAATAATAGCCTGCATATAGCAGAATCTAATTTGAACTACAGGAAATTATTAATAAACGCTCTTTATTGGGATAAAATAATCACAACAAACAACAATTTAATCCATATTTCTAATAATGAAACCCCAGGTGTTCCAGAGCTGAAAAGGGAAGGTTTATATACTGAGGTTATTTTGCCAATCACAGGTAGTGGTAATTTCGCAAACCTACTATATGAAGCAAATATGAAGTTTATGATTGAGTCACTGGCAAGAAAGGATATTAATTTTATAGCCAGTGATGCCGATAAGGTATTGATTAAAAACACAAAAGAGATTTCTCCCGATAATGGTGAGTTATTTACATTGATAAATTCTATTCCTGAGCCAGATGTGAGTGTTAATATTAATGATGCACTGGAGTTTAGGCTAAAACGGAAGGATAATTTAAAAAACCTTATGAACAAAATTAACGAATTGAACATAAGGGTGTTAAAAGCTGAAAACCGAGAGATGGAGCTAAAGGCAGCAATAAATGAAATAGATACAGCTTGCGCAGAGGTTATAAGGCTATATAAAGAAAGTCTAATTAAATTTAATCTATCAAAGGTAAAATTTAATTTAAGTCCGTTGAAAATTATTGCCGGGGCTGGGGAGATGTATAAAGGAGCAAAACATTTTGAGTTACCAGAAACAGCAGCGATAATTTCCGGTATAGTTGGAGGCGTTTTCACTGCAATTGATTTTTCAGAATCATTTTCACTAAGGAGAATAGATAAAACAAACCCATTTAACTATGTTGGAGAAATGAGTAAAAAACTTAATTAGGTTTAATTAATAATGAGGGAAGGGGGTTTATTGCAGCAATATACAACAACCCCCATTCTATGCCAAAATAATGAGTGATAAGCACAGTGATAAGCATTTTTAAAAATAAATAAATTCCTTTTTGTTCTTTTTTGTATATGATCTGCATCATTCCCCCCCCCCTCTGTAATACTGTAGCTACTCATCAACTTATCATTTCATATGTGATGATGAGTAGCTTAAATCCTACTTTAAATGTTGTCTAATTTGTAGGGCGCAGAAATCCAGGTGCGTCTGCAGCTCCCGCATCGACAACTGCGAGCTTGTCACATAGTTAACCAGTGCCACCAGTTCCGCCGCCGCACCGCTGACATCGTGGCCGTCTCGCTCCATTTCCCTGAGCAACTCCATCAGCTGTGATTTTACAACCAGGGATCTGACCCCTTCCGGGGTGTGAATACGATCCGCAAAACCTTCGTCGACAGGATACTGGTACCGCTCTGGCATTAGGAATACTCCCATAAATACTGTATATATATACATATATCAAAAGGTAACAAAGTTTTCCAGAAGGTTTTTATTTACCTTAATGGTAATGTTTTTGCTCGTTTCGATCTGTTTTATTCATATATGGTTTGATGGGTAATAGAATGCTTCTATGCACGCGCGCCAGCGCTGACCACTGGAGCAGACTATGACAGTTTCAACGCAGGTAAGCCGTAACGAGTACACCGGGAACGGCGCCACAACCCAATACGATTTTACGTTCCGCATTCTTGATAAAAGCCACCTGCTGGTGCAGACCCTGGATACCTCCGAAAGCATCGTGACGCTAACACTCGGTACCGACTACACGGTTACCGGCGTGAACCGTTACAACGGGGGGAAGGTGGTTCTGACATCAGCGCTGCCAGCTGGTTACAAAATCTCTATCGAGCGCAGCACGCCGGTTACGCAGGAAGCCAGCATCAGGAACCAGGGGGGCTTCTTTCCTGAGATCCACGAAGATGCTTTCGATAAGCTGACTATGCTGGTGCAGCAGGCGTATGGATGGTGGTCTGGTCTATCACTCAGGAAGCCATCATGGCTCGCGAACTATTACGACGCACTCAATAACCGCATTCGTAACTTGCGTGACCCGTCACAGGCGCAGGATGCGGCCACGAAGAATTATGTTGATGTGCAGATCGTTGACAACACCAATGCCTGGAAAGCTGGTGATATCATTCTTGATCAGAAAATTGACAGTAATTTTGCGAGAACTCTACGGGTTCCAGAAAGCACTGTTGACCAACTAAGCCCGGTATCTGTTCGGAAAAACTCGTTGTTAGGATGGGATAGCAACGGTAAGCCAATACCTGTTTTTTCGATGACAGATACAGCAGATCTTGCAGTAAAGTTAGCTTCGCAAAGTTATGGGCTTGGAGCATATCTTGTAGGTTGGGCAAGAAATTATTCTTGCGAGACTGCCGCTAATGTAGCAGTTTTCTTATCTGCTCAGAAAATCAACCTCTGGGAATATAAACACCTGTGCGTCCCAAAAGAGGATGACCCAGCAACGCTGGACTGGGCACCGGCATTACTTAAGGCGTTAAAAGATGGGGCAAAAAAACGCAAGGCTGTTTATGCCCCGGGCATGGAGGACGTGTATTACATCTCAAAACTTGGTGAAATACTTACTAACCTCGACACCTCCGGTGCTGAATCACGTATGAGCGTTTATGCGCTAGTAGGTGATGGGGCTAACCACACCAGATTCTATTCTGATGAAATGACATCACCTGTAATGGAGCTTTCCCTTTGTCGTCTACTGTGGAAAGGTTGGTCCTTGTCTGGCCCAGGAATTAACTCAACATACGGGATTAAACTAGGTGAAGCTACTACGATTAGCGCCGTTCGTCTGTCGTATATTGAAGATGTTAAGATTGGTTGGTTCAGCAACCCTCTAGTGATTGGTCATCTGTGGGATTCTATTTTTAATAACTTACATATCCAATACTGGGGGAGAAACGCCGTATATATCCAAGAACGCACCGATGACAACTCCAACAATTTAACATTTAACCATATGCAGTTAGAACCTACTCAATATGCAGGGTCTGACACTTGCCGTGGTTTTGTTTGCATGGGGGGTTCGACTGCGAATACTAAGCACCACAGTATCAAAGTGAATCAGCCTCATGTTGAACCTCGCAATTGGAATTGTCAGCATTTTTATATTTCCAACTGTGTGGGTGTAGATGTTGACGTCCCCAGTATAAACCGCAATAACAGTATGGTAGACGATAATGGGGACGCTCTTGTAGCAAATGCCAATATTGCGCCAGCAGTTCGTATTATATCCAGCGTTGGTGTCCATTTTAATGGTGGTCAAATAACCCACATCGGGCCGAGGGCGGACGACATAGCCCCGATTATCAAAGTTGAAGGTATCGTAAAAGATATCAGGTTTAGCAGCTACATCGACACGGGCCGAGCATCCGTAGCTAACTTTGCGGGCGGCATTGACTTAAGCAACAGCCCCAACGCATCACGTGAAGTATATTTCGATGGCGCCCCGGTCGGTTCGTTTACATCTTTCTCAAGCGTCCGAAACATGATGCGCCTGTCTGTAATGGCTAACATACAAAGAACTGTTTCAGCCCTGGCTGAACAGTACTCTATAGCTGGGACTACTGATACCGGTACTGTACTGAAGTTCTTAATGGGAAACACTGCAGACCCGTCAACCGCACCAACAGAAATAATGCGATTGTATAGCGAAGGGTATCTTTACAACAAAGGCTATGTGTCTCCTACGGTAACTATCGAAGCAGGGGGTACGTATACACACATCGTCGGGGCAGGGGTGAATAACCGGCGCGGGGAATATAAAATTACCGGGCTTATTGATGATAATACCTTATTTGGCTCTTTCTTTAATGTTCCCAACAAAGCCCCGAAACCTACTGGAATTATTGGTGATGGTATCAACCTTTCTCAGTCGCAGCCTGACTCATCAGTAACAAACAAACTCTGTATTTACCAGAGCGGGCAGTATATCGTCTTAGAAAATCGCCGCAGTACATCCGTTACTCTGGCAATTCGTTTCGATTCAGGTATCAGCTGAGGTATTTATGTCAACATTAATTACGTATCGCTCTACTAAAACTGTTCAGGCAATGTTTATTGATAGCATTGCTATAAATCCTGATTACACTGCAATCATATCTGACAATCTTGGAAATGAATTGTCTGTTTCGGCTGATTATGTATTGCGAGAAAAGCCTCGTTCAGGAGGTTACTACATGCTTAACGGAGAAGGATTTGAAAGCTTTATAGATAAGGAATTGTTTGAAATGGATTTTTCATTGTAAAAAATAAATTTTTCATGATTACCAATTATTCATATGTGGTTTATTGTGTATGATGAGCTTACCAAACTAAGGAGGTTCATCATGCATAGTAAACGGTGGTCATCATGTCCGCATCGCTAACCGCTGATACAATAAATCAGGGGCTTAGCTACGGTGCGCTGGCGGCAGTTATCGCCGGTGTACCACCTGAAGTGGCGTTGGGATCGCTGGCCGGGGCGGTAATTTTTGTTACCTCTGCAGTTGAGTATCCGGTCAAGCGCCGCGTTCTCCTGGCGCTACTCAGCTTTCTCTGCGGACTTCTCTTCTACAAACCCACAGCATCAATCCTTATCGGCGTTGCCAGCATGATCCCCACCATCACACAGGACTCGTTCGAGCGGGGTATTGTCTACTCTGCCGGCGCGTTCGTTGCGGCAATTGTCGCGGTGCGGGTCGGGATATGGCTGTATCACCGCTCTGACAATCCGCGCGATTTAATCCCGGGAGGAAAAGACGATGACAGGCCATGATCTGCTGCTTATCGCTAATTCCATCATCTGCGGCGGGATAGCGCTGCGGGTGATGTTCTTCCAGCGCAACGGATCGCGCCACCGCCGCTGGGGCGGATGGATAGCCTACTTCCTCATCGTGGCGGCGGCCAGTATCCCGCTGCGCACCGCGTACTCATACCTGTACCACTTCCCTATGACCGCAGATCTTTCTGAGGTCGTAATCAATGCTGTGATGTTCGCCGCGGTGCTGAAGACGCGCGGCAACGTCGTGCAAATCTTCAAGATATCGAGGTCGCAACATGGACATTAACGAGTTTCAGAAAGCTGCCGGCGTTAGCCTGGCGCTGGCCACACGCTGGCATCCGCACATTGTGGCGGCCATGAAAGAGTTTGGCATTATCAAGCCGTTGGATCAGGCGATGTTTATTGCCCAGACCGGGCATGAGTCTCGCGGATTTAGTCGATTGGTAGAGAGCATGGATTACAGTATTGCTGGTCTTGCTGATTTCGTTAGATATGGGCGACTCACTCAGAACCAGGCTAATGCTTTGGGTCGCCGCACCTATGAAAAAGTGCTGCCACAGGAGCGACAGCGAGCGATCGCCAATCTGGTATACAGCAAACGCCTTGGTAATAACGGACCTGGTGACGGCTGGTTTTACCGCGGTCGAGGACTTATCCAGATCACCGGCATGACAAATTACCGCGAATGCGGCAATGGGTTAAAGGTCGATCTGGTAACCCAGCCAGAGCTGCTGGCACAGGACAGTTATGCAGCGCGCAGCGCGGCGTGGTTCTTCGCAACAAAGGGTTGTCTCAAATACACTGACGACCTGACGCGCGTCACGCAGATCATTAACGGCGGCCAGAATGGCATCGACGATCGCCGTGTGCGTTACCTGTCTGCTAAGAAGGTGCTGGCATCATGATCAAGGCATTCGTGAAAGCATACTGGAAACATTTGCTTATCGTGTCGATGCTTGCTGCTCTGGTGGCCAGCGGCGTTGCTGCCTGGAATGTTCACGGTGATACGCAGTATGAGGCCGGGTATGAGCAGGCGAAGGCTGACCGCAAAGCAGAAGATGAGAAAGCCCGTCAACATGACGAACAGGAGAAAGCAACCAATGAACGTGAAGCGCAGCAGAGGATCGACCAGGCGCGCAATGATGCTCTTGATGCTGCCGCTCGCGCTGGCCGGCTGCAGCAGCAGCTCGTTGCCATCCGTGAGCAGCTCAGGCAGTATAACGCCACTGTCGGCGCTGGGACGTCAGCCGCAGACACCGGAGTTTTGCTTGCCGACGTGCTCGAAAAATCTCTCGAACGAAACCGGCAACTGGCAGAATACGCTGACCGGGCAGCCGAAGCCGGAAGGGTCTGTGAAAGACAGTACGATGAACTAACCAGGTAGCATGGTATTTTTCATGGTACTGTTTCCCAGTGACGGTATATAAAACGGTACGCAGAATTTATCGTTTCATAAACTTGTTTTCAGTCAATTGGTTACGAGGACTGTAAATAATTGAGTGGGAGTAATCCCCGGCGTTAGCTGAGTAAAACGAAACCCTCTGTGTTTACAGAGGGTTTTTTTATAGCTGCTACATTAAGGTCTCCCACCTGACGGCAAGCGCTAATCGCGCATATATTGATGCATCTGGGCCGCCGTCAGATCCCACTGGCTTCCTTCAAACGGGGGCATATAGCTGCCATCATCTTCGCCAATCTCAGCGGCAGTGAGCTGATTGAGTTTATCGTTCATTGTCATTAACAGTTCCCGGTATTTCTCTGGCTCCCGGGCGAGGTTATGATTTTCTTCGGGGTCGTTAACCAGATCGAAAAGTTCAACATCATTATTCTCCAGCAGCTCGGCCAGGGTAGCAGGAATATGATGCTGCTTGAGCGAAAAGTAGCGGGCAAATTTATAGCGTCCATCGTTGATCATACGGATCCCTGAGCGATGGGAAAAATCAGGATGGAGTGACGCGATTGCTTTTTTAAATTGATCGTGCGGGAGTTTTTCTCCAGCCAGCTTTCTGAATTTTGCCGTGTATTGCGCATCCATATACAGGATCATGCCGTAACAATAAAGCGAACCCGGACGCAGCGCATTTAAGCCCGCTTGCTCAGGATGCGCCAGTAATGGGCTCATATCCTGGCCTTTTCTGCCCTCCAGGACTTTCTCTCGCAGCGACCGATCGCGTCCAGTCAGACCAATCAGGGTCGGTACTAAATCCAGATGATTGGTCAAACTGTTGCAGCGGATATTTCCCGGATACGCCGGATGGCGAATGATCATCGGCACATGGATCTGCTCTTTATACACCGAGGAACCTTTACCATGCATCTGGTGGGAGCCACCGAGTTCCCCATGGTCGGCGGTAAAGACGATAATCGTATTTTGCGTCAGTTGAAGATTATCAAGTTCATTGAGAATCGCCTCAAGATGCTGGTCATTATCGCGAATACAGTTGAAATAATAATCCAGTAATTTGCGCCAGCGCCGGTCTTCATCGGGGAACTGTCCCTCCATCACCGCCCTGGCATTCTGGTACTCTTTATGGGCGGCAGGTCTGCCAGGCTCATCGAGCGGCTGGTGGCGGTTTGCAGGCAGCGGATAGTCTGGCCAGCTTTGCTGATAGATTTGGTTGTGCGGGGGTTGGGTTGGCAGCAGGGTGTGGTTTTCTTTATCCATTGGCCCTTTCCACTGCACCTGCTCACCATACTCATCGGTGTCGATAAACATGACATCGTGGGGGTTAACCAGGTTTACTGCCGCGAACCAGGGTTTATTTTCATCATTCAGCGGGCGGCCGGTGTTACGTAGCCAACTAATGGTCTGCCCCGTGGTGACTGAATCAAAGAAATAGCCGCCCTTACTTTTCCCGATGACATCGCCAATGCCGTGATAATCAGAGAAACCATACTTTTCCATAATTTCATGCAGTCGCGGCGTCGGGATCTCGCCCAGGTCCATTTCTTCTACCGATTTACCAGCGACCGGCTGATCGATCTCCCGGGTAAGATGCCATTTACCTTTATACGCCGTGTAATAACCCAGTTCACGCATCATATGGCCCACGGTACGTAATTCCGGATCCAGATCGTAATTCATCCAGGGGAAGCCAAGATTATCAAACATCCGGGTGTGCGGCATATGGAGCCCGGTGTACATGACAGAGCGCGATGGCGTACAAACGTTGGCCGTGTTCTGATGATTGGTAAAAGTGATACCCGTTTTCATCAGGCGTTCCCGGCCCGGCACCGGAAAGGGATACCGCTCGAAATAACGTTCCTGATCGCAGGTTATTAGTAAAATATTGTAGCCTTCGGGCAGTGTGTCAGGGATTTCGCCGGTGAAAGGAATATCCCATGCCGCTTTCGGGGCGGCATTATTTTGCGCGGCGTTTCCCGTCTCTGGTAACAGGCTCACGACAGCGGCAATCCCCAGACCTTTGAGGAGAACGCGGCGATTTCCATCTATTTTATTTGGTTCTTTCATCTTCAGACTCCGTTAATTGTAATATATTTTGCCGAATCTCCGGGATAAGACTCATAATGAGCGCGGGCGGCTGGCAATTTAATAAAAGCCTTCGCATGACGTTCATATAGGGCGTGATATGGCCGAAAAAGGCTAAATAGCCGCTGCACAGGTAATTCTGTGCTTCGTCGTCATGGATGGTAAAACGGTGTTTAGGGCATCCCCCATGGCAGGCAAAGCGCCAGTGGCAGCTCTGACAGCGGGCAGAGAGTTGGCCCTTTTGCTTCCCGAACTGTTGCTGAAATGGCGAGCTCGCCATCGCTGCCATAGCATCTTGCTTCAGATTACCCAGCTTATATTCCGCTGAGACAAAGTGATCGCAGCTGTAGACATCGCCGTTTTGCTCCACCAGTAAACTCTGCCCACAGACAGGCTGCATGGTGCAGAGCGTGGCGGGCTGGCCGGCCCATACGCCGAGCAGATTATCAAAGTACTGGATAAACACCCTGCCAACATCGTTTTCCAGCCAGTCGTCGAAAACACTGCACAAAAATTTGCCCCAGCCCTCAGGGGTAACTGACCAGGGAGCAGGGGAGTCAACGAGAGGAATAAACTGGAGATGGTGAAGGTTTAGCTCGCGGCTCAGGCAGCGATAGAGACTTTTCCCCTGGCTTGCAGACTGGCGGCTGACCACCACCATGGCATTTACCGGAACGTCATGCTGCTGCAGGCAGCGTATGGCCTGCACAACTTTTTCCCAGGTGGGTTTTCCGCAGCCCGTCGTACGCCAGGTGTCGTGGAGTGACGCAGGGCCATCAATGGATAATCCGACCAGAAATCCATGACGACGCAAAAAACGAGCCCATTTATCGTTCAGCAAGATGCCGTTGGTTTGCAGGCTGTTGGCGATGATTTTGTTACCACGGTAACGCTGCTGGAGCTCGACCACCTTTGCAAAAAAATCCAGCCCACATAAGGTAGGCTCACCGCCCTGCCAGCAAAACTCGACGTTTTGCGAGGGGGTCGATGAAATGGTGTTGTGAATGTACGCTTCCAGCGTGAGGTCGTCCATGGTGGCATACCCTGGACGCGGAACCTCGTTTTCCAGATAGAAACAATACCGACAGGCCAGATTGCATCGATTGCCGCCGGGTTTTGCTACGGTATTAAAATTAGCGCTCATTCTTTGCTATGCTCGAACGTTTTCGATGAGGAAGAGAGTAAAGCTAATTGTGTTACCGGAGGTGTGGCTAATGTTACCGATGGCGACTGGCTTTATTTTTTGGATCATTATGCAAGCGAAAAATACAGGCGGTATCGTTATTTTTCGCTGGTGACAGCATGCCCTGCTATTCTCTTAAAAATTTCATCATTGATTTGGTGAATATATTTTTATTAAAAATTTATAATATGAATAATGCCTGCCATATGGCTATAAGCGCAGGCGTAAATTATCAAGGGCGTAGTGATCCACGTTTACTCTTCAGCAAGGTTGTTTTTGGCTATCGGTTGGTCAACGGCCGCTGCCGGATATTCTACATTACGTTCATCCTGCGCCTTACCCGCCTCGCGCACCATCGCCAGCGCCAGTCCGGCAACGATCAACGTTAACCCGGTGGACACCCACATTCCGCCGATAATGCCCAGCCGGTGGTTCAGCCATGCGTAGGCAAAGGGTGAAACAGCTGCCATCAGTTGCCCGGGGATCAGCAGGAGACCCGTGCGGCTGGCGTAGCTTTCTGCGCTAAACAGCGCCAGCGGCAGCGTCGCTTTGACAATCGTCACCAGCCCGTTAATCGCGCCATAGCCCAGCACAAACCCGGCTGCGCATCCGGCAAAGGTCGAGCTGCTCAATCCAAGGAGAAAACAGAGCGGCATGGCGAGCGCAGTAAAACGCGTTAGCGTGAGCGAGGTGACCCGGGGACCGGCCAGCACTTCCCCCAGCCGGGCGCCGGTCTGGCCGAATCCCCACAGCACACCGACGGCAACCGGCAGACCAAAGTGGCTGATAAACTCCGGCAGATGGGTAGAGTTACCGTTAGAGATGAAGGTGATCAGCGCAATAAAGATCGCGTAACGCGCCCCGTTACGCCGGTCGCCCTCTGCTGTCGCTGGCGGGGCTGGTGATTTCGCCGCTGAACTGAGCCGCTGGCGAGGCAGTTGATAACTCAGCCATGCGCTCAGCAGGCCAAACAGCGCATAGATCCGCAGGGCATTCTGCCAGGGCATGATGGTTAATAACGCCTCGCCCAGCGGCCAGAAGAGGGCAGAGGCCAGACCGCCAGCGAGAGTGATATGAGAGATAGTTTTCCGCGCCTGCTGACCGTACAGATTCACCACTGCGGCGAACAGCGCATCATACAGTGAGAGCCGCATGCCGATGCCGGTCAGCAGCCAGGCGCCGTACCAGCCGGCCAGCGAAGGGCGCCAGGACATCATGGCGCAGCTGGCGGCTATCAGTAAGGTACCGCTGGTGACCACCAGCCTTCCGCCAAAGCGAGCCAGCAGCCTGGCAACGAACGGGGAGACAGCGGCCATCATCAGCATCGCAAGCGTAAGGCCGAGATAGATCTGCGGCAAGGACCATCCTTTGTCGGCGGCGATAGTCCCGGCAAAGGTGGCGGGCATATAAAAAGAGATCCCCCAGTTGATGAGTTGCTGACCGCCCGCGGTGAAGGCAAGGCGTCGGGGAATAGCGTTTATTTCCATGGTTTTTCATTCCGTTAAGACAGTTGTCCTGAGCATACCCGGCAGGCTATTGTTCTGGCAGAGCGGCCACCTTATGCGCGGTATAAGAGAAACTTTTATGACAACACTGAACCTGGGAAATCTGGCGACCTTCCGGCTGGTCGTACAGCGCGGCAGCTTTTCTGCCGCCGCCGACGCGCTGGGGATCTCCCAACCTGCCGTCAGCCTGCAGGTACGTCAGCTGGAGCAGTTTTTACAGACCAGGCTGCTGGAGCGAACCGGACGTGGGATCAAGGCGACGGCGGCGGGAATGGCATTGCTGGCCCACAGCGAGCAGATCGATCGGGCGGTGAATAGCGCGGTGCAGTCGGTCAGCGCATTCAGTCAGGAGGTTAATGGATCGTTGACGCTGGGGACCGGCGCGACGGCCTGCATTCATCTTCTTCCACCGCTGCTGCAGCATCTTCGTCAGCAGCACCCGCTGCTGACGGTGGGGGTGACCACCGGCAACACGCTGGATATCGTCCGCGCGGTGGAAGAAAACCGGCTCGATCTCGGGCTGGTCACGCTGCCCGTGCAGGGGCGCAGTCTGGCGGTGACTACGGTGTTAGATGAGGAGTTCGTGACCATCTATGCCAGCCGCGAGACGGAGATGCCGGCGGTTTATACTCCCGCCGAACTGCAGGCGCAGCCGCTCATTGCCTTCGAGGCGGGTAGCGGCACGCGGGATCTGATTGACCGCTGGTTCCGCTCGGCGGGACTGGCGGTGACGCCGGTAATGCAGTTGGGGAGCATCGAGGCGATTAAGCGCATGGTGCGGGCAGGGCTGGGCTACAGCATCGTGCCCCGCATGGCGGTGGAGCGGGTGGAGGATCGCGACGGATTACGCGTACACTCGCTGGCGCCGCGGCTATACCGACAGCTGGCGGTAGTCATGCGTCAGGACAAAATTGTGACAAAAGGTATCGCTGAAATGCTGCGCCTGCTGCATACCGTGCGCTTATAAATCGCCGACGGCAAAATTACCGCATCAAAGACAGTACTTCAGCAGCGAGCGGCTCTGCCTGCGGAGTGTGGCGCTTGCAGTATTAGAATCAAAAGATTACTCGCGGGGGGAGGGCTCGACGGTGAGCGATGACTCCTGCGACGCTTTTTTATCCTGATGATGGTACCAGGCGCCGATGGAGGAGTAGACAAAGCGTCCAAAGAAGAAGAGAAAGCTGATAAGCAGTACGATACGGGTCATGCGACGGTTAAATCGATGTCGTTTACGCATACTGGGTGCCTGACTCACAAAAGGATCCTTGAAGTATACCCGAAGATGGGCGATGGGGGTATTAAGGCACAGGAACGAGATGGGGTCAATTGATGCAGATGTAAAAGTGCGGCAGTGAAAACATTAATTAATGTTATATAAGATAATCGTCGTATTTACATGCTCACTTTATTAGCCGTGAAATGTCGGGAAAAATAAGATTTATTAATGTTGGCGTCAGCATTTGTTGATTTATATCAATAGTCTCCTTCTCTTGGCCACTAAAATCAGCGGACGTTACCGTATCGTTATTATTTACGCGGTCAGCATGGGTGGTTGGATGCCTGCCTGAATATGCCTCGCGGGAGCAGAGGCACTCTGTAGAGCACCTATGAATTTATTAAAATACTATCAACAATATCGCGACAAGTGGTGGGCTTTACCGCTCGTTCTGCCTGCGCTGTTATTACCGGTCGCCAGATGGGCGAATACCTACACCATGCTCAATGGTCATATGGTATTTTTGTATTATCTTCCCCTGGCGCTGGTGCTCAGCCTGATGATGTTTTTTGGTTGGGCGGCGATCCCTGGCATTATTATTGGCCTGCTGTTAACTCTGGCCCACGGCATGATGCTTGAGCAGTCCATCGGTGTACTGTTCCATTTCCTTATCCCCTGCGTGCTCTGCTGGGGCGGCTACCGCATTTTTGTCCCCCAGCGTCAGCAGGTCTCACACGGCAACGTCCGACTGATGCCGCATCGTCTGTTCTGGCAAATGCTGCTCCCTTCGGTCATTTTTCTGATTTTGTCACAGATTGCCGAATATCTTGGACTCCATCCGCGCACAACGGAAATGACCGGCGTTACGCCATTTAGTTTACGTTCATTAATCACCTTTCAGGCGCTAATGGTAGGGTGCCTGACCGGCATGCCGCTGTGTTATTTTGTGTTACGGGTCATTCGTAATCCTTTTCATTTACGCGGCTTTATTTCTCAGGTTCGCTTACAAATTGATCCAAAAATAAAAAAAATTGAAATCATTTGCTGGGCGACGGTATTAATTCTGTTACTGTGGCTATTATTGATGCCGCTTAATGATAGCAGCACCATATTTAGTACGAATTATACGTTGTCATTGCTGATGCCGGTGATGCTCTGGGGTGCCATGCGTTTTGGCTATCGCTTTATCTCACTGATCTGGACGCCGGTGCTGATTGCCGTGATCCATTTTCATTACCGTTACTTACCAATTTACCCAAGCTATAACACCCAGTTGGCGATCACGTCATCAAGCTATCTGGTATTCTCGTTTATTGTCGCCTATACGGCGATGCTGGCGACACAGCAGCGGCTGATCTACGCTCGCGTCCGGCAGATGGCCTTCCTCGACCCGGTGGTTCATATGCCGAACTTGCGGGCGCTGAGCCGGGCGCTCAACGGCACGAGCTGGTCGACGCTCTGTTTTCTGCGCATTCCTGAGCTTGAACTGCTTGGGCGCCACTATGGGGTACTTTTGCGAATCCAGTATAAGCAAATGCTGGCGAACCACCTGAGAACGCTGCTGCAGCCCAACGAAGCGGTATATCATCTTGCCGGTCACGATTTAGTGTTCCGTCTCAATAGCGAAGGGCACCAGGCGCGCATTCACTTAATTGACCGCTCCCTGCGACAGTTCCGTTTCCACTGGGACGGGGTCCCCCTGCAGCCGCGGATCGGCATGAGCTATTGCAACGTTCGCTCGCCGGTCAAGCATCTGTATTTACTGCTTGGCGAGTTGAACACCATTGCCGACATGTCGTTAGCCAGCGGCCATCCGGAAAATTTACAGCGCCGCGGCGCGGGCCATGTTCAGCAGGATCTGAAAGATAAAGTCGTGATGATGAACCGCATTCTCAAAGCGCTGGAACATGACCATTTTGTCCTGATGGCGCAGCCTATCCAGGGCATTCGCGGCGATCGCTATCATGAAGTGCTGGTGAGGATGGAAGGGGAGTCGGGTGAGCTAACGGGGCCAAACGAGTTCTTGCCGGTGGCGCACGAGTTTGGGCTGTCAACGCGGGTGGACCAGTGGGTTATTGAGCATACGCTGGCCTTTATGGACGCCAACCGGCGGGCGCTGCCCGGTCTGCGGCTGGCGATCAATCTTTCTCCGGTGTCGCTGAGCCGCAGCCAGTTTCCTCAGGAGGTCGAAGCGCTGCTGCAGGCCTACAACATTGAGCCATGGCAGATTATTTTCGAGCTGACCGAGAACTACGCGCTCAGCAATCCCGAGCTGGTCTGCCAGACTTTAGAGCATCTGCGGGCGCTGGGCTGCCGGGTGGCGATCGATGATTTTGGTACCGGCTACGCCAGCTACGCCCGGTTAAAATCAATGAACGTCGACATTCTTAAAATCGACGGCAGTTTTATTCGCAATCTGCTTGCCAGCAGTCTTGATTACCAGGTCGTGGACTCTATTTGTCGTCTGGCGCGTATGAAGAACATGCAGGTGGTGGCCGAATATGTGGAGTCGCCGGAAATACGTCAGGCGGTCATCACGCTGGGGATCGATTATATGCAGGGCTATGATATCGGGGTACCGGTACCTCTGACGCAGTTGGCGGAGGAGATGACCGGCTGAGCAGCAAAAAGCCGGGCGTAAGCGCCCGGCTCGGTTGATAGCCAGAGATACGATCAGGCGTCTGGCTCTTCTTCAGCAATCTTCAGCATCCATTCCGGCACGCCTTCCCAGTACTGTTGCTCTTTTTCCAGATCCAGCAGCACCAGCGCATTCTGGCTAAACCAGTTGTGCGGAAACGTCAGCGTCCAGTGGTGAGCTTCCGTCTGCAGGCGCAGCGTCGGCGGCGTAGTGGTAGCCTGACGCTGATTATTCAGCAGTACGCCCAGGCGCAGTAGCTGAATTAGCGGCAGAAACTGCTTTTTCCTGAATAGCGTAAAGCGCGGCAGATCGTCGAGCTTGATCGCTTTGCGATGATAGCGTACGAGGGTGGCCATCAGCATCTGCTGCTCCTGGTTGAAGCCCGGCAGGTCGCTATTTTGGAGAATGTAGGCCGAGTGACGATGCATGCCGCTGTGGTTGATATTCAGCCCTACCTCATGGAGCATCACCGCCCATTTCAACAGCGCCGCGAGGTGCGGATTGGCCAGCTTGGGATTCTGCTCCTGCCACTGCTCCAGCATCTGGGTGGTAGTTTCCAGTACCCGGCGCGCCTGTTCGCGATCGATGTTGTACTGATTTGCCAGACTCTGTGCCGTGCGGCTACGAATATCCTGGTGGCGGAAGCGGCCTTCCATCTCGTACAGGACACCTTCGCGCAGCGCGCCATCGGACAGACGAAGTTCTTTGATGGCCAGCGCGTCAAACACTCCGCAGAGGATCGCCAGCCCAGGCGCAAAGACCGCTTTACGGTCTTCTGAGAGACCGGGCAGACTGAGCGCGTCGAAGTTTTTATGCTTCAACAGCTCATTTACCAGCATCTCGAGGCGCTCCGGCGTAATAAATCCGTCCTTCTCGCCCATCGCCACCAGCACTTCCTGGGCGGCTTTAATGGTGCCGGAGGCGCCCAGCGCCACGGTCCATCCCTGAATACGGAACTGCCAGGCCAGCGTCTCCAGCTTCTGCACCGCCGCCAGGCGCGCGCGCTGGAAGTTCTCTTTATTGATAACGCCGCCAGGGAAATAGGCCTGCGAGAAGCTCACGCAGCCCATGCGGCGGCTTTCCACCAGGCGGGGCTCAAAATCTTCGCCAATGACCAGCTCGGTTGAACCGCCGCCGATATCAATCACCAGCTTGCGGCCGCGCTCCGGCTGCGTGTGCTCAACGCCCATAAAAATCAGGCGCGCTTCTTCATTACCGGAGATGATCTCGATCGGGTAGGGGATCACTTTTTCCGCGCGTTTAAGAAACTCCGCCGCGTTGGTCGCCTGACGCAGCGTATGCGTCCCGACGATACAGACGCTGGAGGGGGAGAACCCCTGCAGGCGTTCGGCAAACAGCGACAGGCAGTTCAGCCCACGGGTCATGGCTTCTTCGCTCAACACCGAGTTTTCATCGAGGCCATCGGCCAGATGTACGCGCTGTTTCAGGCGTCCGATGATCTGCATGGCGCCGTCGACGACACGGGCGATCACCATATGAAAACTGTTCGAACCAAGGTCAACCGCAGCGAACTCCTGCGGCCGAGGGGTGTTATCGTTTATTGGCATAGGTTAGTCGGGTTGTTCGAGTGATTTGAGATAATCGTAAATCGCCATTTGCGCGCGCACTTTACGGCGATTGCCGCGCGGCACATAGCGGTTACTCAGTTCTTTATCAAGATAGCGCGCTTTTACCGTATCGTTGAACAGGATATCAAAAATATCCAGCACCCGCTGCTTCAGACGCGGATCGAGCAGCGGAGCGGCAACTTCGATGCGATAATCGATGTTACGCGTCATCCAGTCGGCAGAGGAGAGCCAGACCTGTTTATCGCCACCGTTTTCAAAACAGTAGACCCGGTCGTGCTCGAGGAAACGGTCCACAATACTGATGACGCGGATATTTTCGCTGATACCTTCCAGACCCGGGATCAGCGAGCACATGCCGCGGATCAGCAGATTAACCGGCACGCCGGAGCTGGAGGCGGCATACAGTCGGTCCACCAGACCTTTATCCACCAGGTTGTTCAGCTTCAGCGTAATCCCGGACGGTTGCCCGTTTTGCGCATTGGCGATCTCGCGATCGATCATCTCATACAGCAGACGACGCGAGTTCTGCGGCGACACCAACAGGTAGTCGAAGCTAACCGGACGATAGGGGTTCTCGATAAAGTTAAACACCCGGCGGACTTCATTGGTAATGCGCGCATCGGCGGTTAACAGCGAATAGTCGGTGTAGATCCGCGCCGTCTTCTCGTTAAAGTTACCGGTGCCGATGTGGGCGTAGCGCACCACCTCATCGCCTTCTTTACGCGAGATAAGGAACAGCTTGGCGTGGATCTTCAGACCTGGCGCAGAGAAGATAACGTGGACTCCGGCTTCCGTCAGGCGTTTCGCCCAGTGAATGTTAGCCTCTTCATCGAAGCGCGCCTGCAGCTCCACCACTACGGTGACTTTCTTACCGTTGTGGGCGGCGTGGATCATCGCGTCAATAATGCGCGAATCCTTGGCCACGCGGTAAATGTTGATTTTGATCGCCAATACGCTGGGGTCGAAGGAGGCCTGACGCAGCAGCTCCAGCACGTGCTCAAAGGTGTGATAGGGATAGTAGAGCAGCACGTCGCGTTCGCGAATGGCGTCGAAGCCGTTGCGGAATTTATCAAACCACAGATGACGCAGGCGCGGCATGGGTTTATTGACCAGATTGGCCTTACCGACGTTCGGGAAGCCGATAAAGTCTTTAAAGTTGTGATAGCGGCCGCCCGGCAGCATTGAGTCGTAGTTGGAAATGGAGAGCTTATCGCGCAGCATTTCGACCATCGCATCCGGCATATCGCGCTGGTAGACGAAGCGAACCGGCTCGGCGGTCAGGCGCTGCTTGAGGCTGGAGGACATCAGCTCCATCAGGCTCGACTCCATCTCATGCACCAGATCGTACTCGGCGTCACGGGTCATCTTCATCGAGTAGGCGTTCAGCGCATCGTAATCAAAGAAGCCTTTAAAAATATCGTCCAGGCAATAGCGCAGGATGTTATCCAGGAGGATCATTGGCTTGCGGCGACGCGGCGCTTCCGGCGGCAGGTTCACGAAGCGCGGCACTTTATCCGACGGTATTTCCAGCAGAGCATAGTTGATGTTTTCCCCGCGGATAATCTCCACCGCCAGATAGGTGTAATCATCTTTCAGGAACTGCACGAGGTCCGTTTCGCGGTTGATCAGGATCGGCGAGATATGCTGGCGTAAATACTGCTTGAAGTAGTTGCGCAGCCAGGCCTGCTGATTGACGGACAGCTGGCGCTCGTTGATCAGGAAGATCTGGTTACGCGCCATCTCCAGCAACAGTTCATTATACAGACTATCGAATTCCTGATCGGCCTTCAGAACGCGGGCCTGAATTTTGCCTAACAGGTGGCGAGAATGGGCGGTACTGCCTTGTTCTTCACTGATAATAATCCGGCGCTTCAGCTCAGCGAAGCGCACTTTGTAAAACTCATCCAGGTTGTTGGAGTAAATCCCTAAGAAGCGCATGCGCTCAATCAGCGGGTTACTCTTGTCCGCCGCTTCCTGCAGCACGCGTTCGTTAAAAGACAACCAGCTGAGTTCTTTTTCGATGTATAGCTTTTCCTGGCCCATTACCGCTCACACTCCGTTTTACTCACAGGACGTAGACTATTATGACGAATTTTTCTGCATAGCGATTTACTGTGTCACAACAATATGACAGTAAGAAGAATTATTTCTGTGAGATGTTTGATTAGTAAACACTTTTAATTAAAAAAAAGCCCCGCGATGTGCACATGCGGGGCTGGTTGTTCATTCGTCGGCGGCATAGCCCTGCGGGGGAAGCTGTCGCTCATCCAGCCAGGCGTGGTTGCCTGCCATGCGCAGACGTCCATCGACGAACCAGCTGATGACCAGCGGATAAATGGCATGTTCCTGGGCCTGAACCCGCGCCGTGATTTCCTCCTCGCTGTCGCCAGCGAAGACCGGCACCTTGGCCTGCAGAATAACCGGCCCACCGTCCAGCTCATCGGTGACGAAGTGCACCGAGGTGCCGTGCTCCTCGTCACCGTTCTCCAGCACCTGACGATGAGTATGCAGGCCAGGATACTTCGGCAGTAGCGAGGGATGGATGTTCAGCAGACGTCCCTGATAGTGGCTGACGAACGCCGGGCTAAGGATACGCATATAGCCTGCCAGCACCACCAGATCCGGGGCGTAGGCGTCGATTTCATGCATCAGCTGACGATCGAACGCTTCCCGGTCGGCAAACTGACTTTGCGCCAGCGCATGGGCCGGGATGCCGGCCAGGCGCGCGCGCTCAAGGCCGAACGCATCAGCCTTGTTACTGAATACCGCACGCAGGGTGCCGTTTATCTGTTTCCGGCCGCAGGCGTCGATGATCGCCTGCAAATTGCTGCCGCTACCGGAAATCAGCACCACGATGTTTTTCATGCAATGACCACACGCTGTTCGGAATCGGAGGCTTTGATATACCCGATTTTCCACGCGTTTTCACCTTTGTCATTCAGCAGGGCAATCGCTTTGTCCGCTTCCGCTGCCGGCAGGGCGATAATCATCCCTACGCCGCAGTTAAAGGTACGGTACATTTCATGCTGGCTGACGTTACCGGCGGTTTGCAGCCAGTTGAAGACGGATGGCCACTGCCAGGAGGACTCATCGATGATCGCCTGGGTGTTATCCGGCAGCACGCGCGGAATGTTTTCCCAGAAGCCGCCGCCGGTCAGGTGAGCAATAGCGTGGACGTCAACGCTGGCGATCAGATCAAGCACCGATTTCACATAGATGCGGGTTGGCGCCAGCAGATGGTCGGCCAGCGGTTTACCGTCAAGGTCGGTAGTTTGTGGGTCAACGCCGCTAACCTCAATGATCTTACGCACCAGCGAATAGCCGTTAGAGTGCGGGCCGCTGGACGCCAGCGCCACCAGCACGTCGCCATCGGTCACTTTGCTGCCGTCGATGATTTCTGATTTTTCCACTACCCCGACGCAGAAACCCGCCACGTCGTAATCTTCGCCGTGGTACATCCCGGGCATCTCTGCGGTTTCACCACCGACCAGCGCGCAACCGGACTGCAGGCAGCCTTCGGCGATGCCGTTGATGACGCTGGCCGCGGTATCGACGTCCAGTTTACCGGTGGCGTAATAATCCAGGAAAAACAGCGGCTCAGCGCCCTGAACCACCAGGTCGTTCACGCACATGGCGACCAGGTCGATACCGATGGTGTCGTGACGCTTCAGATCCATTGCCAGACGCAGCTTGGTACCGACGCCGTCAGTGCCGGAGACCAGTACCGGCTCGCGGTATTTCTGCGGCAGTGCGCACAGCGCGCCGAATCCGCCCAGTCCCCCCATCACTTCCGGGCGACGGGTTTTCTTCACCACGCCCTTAATACGGTCGACGAGAGCGTTGCCTGCATCAATATCCACGCCGGCATCTTTATAGCTGAGAGAGGTTTTATCGGTCACTGCGAAGTCTCCACGCGTTTGCGGTAAGCAAGAAAAATCGGCGCAATTCTAACAGGGAAAGCAAACGTTTGCGAGCCTGCTTTACAGTTGGCGTAAAACCGCTGATGAATGGTTAAATTTGATACTGCTCACGAAAATGAAACCGGGTACAGTCTGGTGCTTGCCTCTACGTAAAGGAATCCTCATTATACGACTGAAACCGGTTTCCGTGTTGGTTTGCCACGCATTTTGTCGGTGATTGACGCGGGTCAGGAGAGGGATGAATGAAGATTGCGGCATTTGATATCGGTGGCACCGCGTTAAAGATGGGCGTGATGGCCCGCGACGGCAGGCTGCTGGAAACCGCCAGGCAGTCAATCAATGACAGCGATGGCGATCGGATCTTACAGGCAATGCTGTCGTGGCTGGCGGCCCATCCGTCGTGTGAAGGAATAGCCATCAGCTCGCCGGGCTATATCGATCCGCACAGCGGTCTTATCACCATGGGCGGCGCTATCCGTCGATTTGATAACTTCGCCATGAAATCGTGGCTCGAGACGCGAACCGGGCTGCCGGTCTCGGTGGAAAACGACGCCAACTGTGTGCTGCTGGCCGAGCGCTGGCAGGGCAAAGCGGCGGAGATGGCCAATTTTCTGGTGCTCACTATCGGTACTGGCATCGGTGGGGCGATTTTCTGCCAACACCAGCTGATCAACGGGGCGCGTTTTCGTGCCGGCGAATTCGGCTACATGCTTACCGACCGTCCCGGCGGACGCGATCCTCGTCGCTATTCGATGAATGAGAACTGCACTCTGCGGGTGCTGCGCCATCGCTATGCGCAACATATTGGCGCGCCGCTGGATAGCGTGACAGGCGAACTGATTTTCGACCGCTATGACGCCGGCGACCCGGTTTGTCAGCGTCTGGTTGCCGAGTTCTTCAATGGCCTGGGCCATGGCCTTTATAACCTCGTCCATATCTTCGATCCGCAGACCATTTTTATCGGTGGCGGCGTTGTGGAACGCCCAGGATTTCTGACGCTACTGCGCCAGCATCTGGCCTGGTTCGGCATTGCCGACTATCTCGATACCGTCAGTCACGGTAACGATGCCGGCCTGATTGGCGCGGTTTACCATTTTAATCAGCTGTATCGTTCGCCAGACGACGATCGACATTAGGGAGAGACTATGTCCGGATTTAAAGCAGGTTTTCTGTGGGGCGGCGCGGTCGCAGCGCATCAGTTAGAGGGCGGCTGGCAGGAGGGCGGCAAGGGGATCAGCGTGGCGGATGTGATGACCGCCGGCGCCCACGGCGTGCCGCGGGAAATTACCGACGGCGTGGTGGCCGGGAAAAACTACCCGAACCATGAGGCGATCGATTTTTATCATCGTTATCCACAAGACCTGGCGCTGTTTGCCGAGATGGGCTTCAAATGTTTTCGCACCTCGATTGCCTGGACGCGTATTTTCCCGCAGGGCGATGAGCTGGAGCCCAACGAGGCTGGCCTGCAGTTTTATGATGATCTGTTCGACGAATGCCTGAAACACGGCATTGAGCCAGTCATTACGCTGTCGCATTTTGAAATGCCTTATCACCTGGTCACCGAGTACGGCGGCTGGCGCAACCGCAAGCTAATCGACTTTTTCGTGCGCTTTGCCAGGGTCGTCTTCACCCGCTATCAACATAAAGTGAAGTACTGGATGACCTTTAACGAGATCAACAACCAGGCCAACTTCCATGAGGACTTTGCCCCCTTCACCAACTCCGGTTTGAAATATTTGCCGGATGAAGACCGGGAACCGGTGATGTACCAGGCCGCGCACTATGAGCTGGTGGCCAGCGCCCTGGCGGTGAAAGCGGCGCGCGAGATCAACCCGGCGCTGCAGATTGGCTGCATGATCGCTATGTGCCCCATCTATCCGCTGACCTGCGCCCCGGACGATATGATGATGGCGATGAACGCCATGCACCGCCGTTACTGGTTTACCGACGTCCACGTGCGCGGTCGCTATCCGCAGCATCTGCTCAACTATTTTGCCCGCCGCGGCTTTACTCTGGATATCACCGAAGCCGATCGTCAGGCGTTAACCGAGGGCTGTGTCGACTACATTGGCTTTAGCTACTATATGTCGTTCGCTACCAAAGCCACCGAAGACAACCCCTTGCTTGATTATGATGAAACCACCAGCCTGGTCTCCAACCCGTACGTCAAAAAGTCGGACTGGGGCTGGCAGATTGACCCGGTCGGCCTGCGCTATTCGCTGAACTGGTTCTGGGATCACTACCAGCTGCCGCTGTTTATTGTCGAAAACGGCTTTGGCGCGATTGATGTCCGCGAAGCGGACGGCAGCGTCAATGACCAGTATCGTATCGATTATCTCTCCGCTCATATCGCGGAGATGAAAAAGGCGGTGGTCGAGGATGGCGTCGATCTGATGGGCTACACCCCCTGGGGCTGTATCGATCTGGTTTCCGCCGGCACGGGGGAAATGAAAAAACGCTACGGCTTTATTTATGTCGATAAAGATAATGAAGGCAATGGCACGTTGGCACGCAGCCGGAAAAAGTCGTTTGCCTGGTATCAGCAGGTAATTGCCAGCAACGGGGAGAACCTGTCGTAGTCGGGTGGCGCTAACGCTTAACCGACCTACAATACACGTAGGCCCGCGTAAGCGTATGGACTGCACCCCGCACCCAAGCCGGAGCCTCGCCTCCGGTTTTTTTGTCTCTAAATCACTTTGCTTGATATACGTCAAGCAAGATGGGTATGGCACAATCCGCAAAAAGCGGTATAATCCCGCGATTTTTTTTGTGGCTGCCCCTCAGAGGAGAAAGAGAATGAAGATTGTGGAAGTCAAACACCCACTCGTCAAACACAAGCTGGGCCTGATGCGCGAGCACGACATCAGCACCAAACGCTTCCGTGAACTCGCCTCAGAAGTGGGCAGCTTACTGACTTATGAAGCCACCGCCGATCTGGAGACTGAGAAAGTCACTATTGAAGGCTGGAACGGTCCGGTGGAAGTCGAGCAGATCAAGGGCAAGAAAATTACCGTTGTGCCTATCCTGCGCGCTGGCCTCGGCATGATGGAAGGGGTGCTGGAGCACGTGCCAAGCGCGCGTATCAGCGTGGTCGGTATCTATCGCAATGAAGAAACCCTCGAGCCGGTGCCTTACTTCCAGAAACTGGTGTCTAACATCGATGAACGTATGGCGCTGGTCGTTGACCCGATGCTGGCCACCGGTGGGTCGATGATCGCCACTATCGATCTGCTGAAAAACGCCGGCTGCACCAGCATCAAGGTGCTGGTGCTGGTGGCGGCGCCGGAAGGGATTGCCGCGCTGGAGAAAGCCCACCCGGACGTTGAGCTGTACACCGCCTCTGTCGATAAGGGACTGAACGAGCACGGGTATATCATTCCCGGTCTCGGCGATGCCGGCGACAAGATTTTTGGAACGAAATAAAATATACCGCGAAAAAAGCCGACTTTGAGAGTCGGCTTTTTTTTGAATAAAAGTAATCCACAGCAAATAACAGACGACTCTCAGAGGAATACACTATGACGCGCCGTGCCATCGGGGTGAGTGAAAGACCGCCGCTTTTACAGACAATCCCGCTTAGTTTGCAACATCTGTTCGCCATGTTTGGCGCAACGGTACTGGTGCCTATTCTGTTCCACATTAACCCGGCCACCGTCCTGCTGTTCAACGGCATCGGTACGCTGTTGTACCTCTTTATCTGTAAAGGCAAAATTCCCGCTTATCTGGGATCAAGCTTCGCTTTTATCTCCCCGGTGCTGCTGCTGTTGCCGCTGGGCTACGAAGTGGCGCTGGGCGGCTTTATTATGTGCGGCGTGCTGTTCTGCCTCGTCTCCTTTATTGTCAAAAAAGCCGGTACCGGCTGGCTGGATGTGATGTTCCCGCCGGCGGCGATGGGCGCCATCGTGGCGGTTATCGGCCTCGAACTGGCGGGCGTGGCGGCTAATATGGCCGGGCTGCTGCCGGCCGACGGCCAGTCACCGGACAGTAAAACCATTATTATCTCGATGGTGACCCTGGCGGTGACGGTGTTCGGATCCGTGCTGTTCCGCGGCTTCCTGGCGATTATCCCGATCCTGATCGGCGTGCTGGTGGGCTATGCGCTGTCGTTTGTGATGGGCGTGGTCGATACCACCCCGATCGCCGAGGCGCACTGGTTCGCGCTGCCGACTTTCTACACTCCGCGCTTTGAGTGGTTTGCTATCTTCACCATACTGCCCGCCGCGCTGGTGGTGATTGCCGAGCACGTGGGGCATCTGGTGGTGACCGCCAATATCGTTAAGCGCGATCTGATCCGCGACCCGGGCCTGCATCGTTCGATGTTTGCCAACGGCCTGTCGACGATCGTTTCCGGCTTCTTCGGTTCGACGCCCAACACTACCTACGGTGAAAATATCGGCGTGATGGCGATTACCCGGGTCTACAGCACCTGGGTAATCGGCGGCGCGGCGATCATTGCGATTCTGCTCTCCTGCGTCGGCAAACTGGCGGCGGCTATCCAGATCATCCCGGTGCCGGTGATGGGCGGCGTTTCCCTGCTGCTGTACGGGGTGATCGGCGCCTCGGGGATCCGCGTACTGATTGAATCGAAGGTGGATTACAGTAAAGCGCAGAATCTGATCCTCACCTCCGTGATCCTGATCATCGGCGTTAGCGGCGCTAAAGTGCACATTGGCGCCGCCGAGCTGAAAGGGATGGCGCTGGCGACTATCGTGGGCATCGCCCTCAGCCTGATTTTCAAGCTTATCAGCGTCCTGCGTCCGGAAGAGGTGGTCCTCGACGCGGCGGATAGCGAAGAGTTTAAATAACGATCGCCTGACCGGGCGGCGATCCCGCCCGGTTCTCTCCTGACCTAAATCTGTGGTAAACTCTTCGCGTTTTTCTGTAAGCCTATGTTGAGGTCCATCTGAACGCACCGGCACAGCTCTCTTTGCCACTGTATCTTCCTGACGACGAAACCTTCGCGAGTTTCTGGCCGGGTGATAATCCTTCCCTACTTGCCGCCCTCCAGAACGTACTGCGCCAGGAACACAGCGGGTACATTTATATCTGGTCACGTGAAGGGGCAGGTCGTAGCCACCTGTTACACGCCGCCTGCGCGGAGCTTTCCCAGCGCGGGGATGCGGTAGGCTACGTGCCGCTGGATAAACGGACGTGGTTTGTGCCCGAGGTGCTGGAGGGGATGGAACAGCTGGCGCTGGTGTGCATCGATAACATCGAGTGCGTCGCCGGCGATGAGCCCTGGGAGATGGCCATCTTTAATCTCTATAACCGGATCCTGGAATCAGGCAAAACCCGGCTGCTGATCACCGGCGATCGGCCGCCGCGGCAGCTGAATCTTGGCCTGCCGGATCTGGCCTCACGGCTGGACTGGGGGCAGATCTATAAGCTGCAGCCGCTGTCGGATGAAGACAAACTGCAGGCGCTGCAGCTGCGCGCCAGACTGCGCGGCTTCGAGATGCCGGAAGATGTGTGCCGCTTCCTGCTGAAGCGGCTGGATCGCGAGATGCGTTCGCTGTTTATGACCCTCGATCAGCTGGATCATGCCTCGATTACCGCTCAGCGCAAGCTGACGATCCCCTTCGTGAAAGAGATCCTTAAGCTTTAGTCCGCCAGGGGAGTCAGCTCCTGCTCCGTCAGCCCGGTCAACCGGGCGACCAGGTCGCGCGGAAGGCCGCTGTGCAGCATAGCGACAGCGATGCGCTGCGCCTCTTCTTTCCGTCCTTCCTGACGGCCTTGCGCCAGGCCCCGCTCCAGCCCCTGTTGTTCCAGATATTCCGCAATCGTCATCAACGTCTCCTTATGCTGCGGCGTACGTAACGCCAGCTCGCGAATGAATTTAATCGGCTCGCGCGTGTTGCCTGCCTGCACCAGATAGTGCATCAGGGCTTGTACCTGCGATTCCGTCGCCAGCCCAGTCAATAATAATTCGCTCAGCTTGTCGAGGAGCTGCGCCAGATCGCGTTGTCGAATATGTTTTTGCAGTAACTCCAGCGTTGCCATGCGCTGGTGGGTGGCAATCTCGTCATCCGGAATGACGGTTATGTCCGCCAGCGGAAACGCCCCGTGATAAAGGTGGCCGGCCAGCTCCGGAGCGACGAATTCATCGAGCCAGCGCAGAGAGAACGGATAGGGGCTCACCAGACCGTGGTAGAAGAGAACAGGGATCACCAGCGGCAGGCGATCGTGGCCGGCATCGAGATGGCGCTGCATGGCGGCGATGGCGTAGCGCATCAGACGAAAGGCCATATGCCGGTCGGGCGTGCTCTGGTGTTCGATAAGCGCATAAATATAACCGTCGCCCGCCGTGGTTTTCAGGGAATACAAAATGTCGGCGTAAAAGGGACGCAGATCGTCTTCGACAAAATGCCCGGACTCGAGATGCAGCGTACGCAGATCGCACACTTTAAGCAGCGTCTCGGGCAGATACAGTTGCAGGAAATCACGGGCGGTATCGGGATGGGAGAGGTAGGTCTTAAACACGGCGTCATGGGGCGTGGAGGTCGGCTTTTTCATGTTCATCCGTCCAGTGGATTGAGCGATGGATGAACAGTAGCACCGTCCGGCGGGCGGGAGATATTGGCGTGAAAGATCTGGAATCGCCCACGTAAAAAAAGCGCCGCGCAAGCGCGGCGCGGGTGAGTTAGCTTACGATCTCAAGAACCTGTTCCGGCGGGCGGCCAATACGCGCCTGGCCGCGGCTGACGACGATAGGGCGCTCGATGAGTTTCGGATTGTCGACCATCGCCTGTATCAGCGCCGCGTTGCTGAGAGCCGGGTCGGCCAGATTGAGCGATTTATACAGATCCTCTTTCTGGCGCATGAGCTCGCGGGGGCTCTCCATACCCAGCAGCTGCAGCAGCTGGCGCAGCGTCCCGGCATCCGGTGGCGTCTCAAGATAAAGCACCACCTCAGGATCGATGCCGCGGCTCTGCAGCAGGCTCAGCGTTTCGCGGCTCTTGGAGCAGCGTGGGTTATGGTAAATTTTTACCGCGTCGGTCATGGGGTCTCCTTACATTTTTTGATAGGGACGGAAGCGAGCCTGCAGATCGCGTAGCTGATCGATACGGGCATCGTAACGTGCCTGCTGCAGGCTACCGAGTTTCACCTGCGAGCTGGCGCTGCTGAGCAGGGAAATCGCCTGCTCCAGCTGGCCGACCAGCGCCATGCTTTCAGCCCGCGCCGCCAGCTCCTGATCGCGATTGCCCAGCGCGCCTTCCGCCTGGGCCAGCAGGTCCCAGCCGTTGCCATCCTCTTTATAGGTAAAGGTATACCGGTTCAGAATGGTCGCCGCTTCCCCGGGCTGCCCGCCCTGCAGCAGGGCGTTGGCCAGGTTCAGCTGCAGCACCGGATTAGTACGCAGCTCGCGGGCGTTTTTAAGGCGATTGATGGCGTCGCTGGTTTTCTTCTGTCCGAGGTCGATATCGGTGGCCAGATCGAGATACCAGGCATTTTGCGGGTCGGCGTTGAGCAGCGGCTGCAGCGTTTTGCGTGCCTGGTCAAAGTTGTTGCTTTCCATCGCCAGCAGAGCGCGACCATACTGGGCGGCATGCTGTTGGCGGATATTGCCTTTATCCCAGGCGTTCAGCAGATCGGTGCCCAGCTTGTTGTCGCCGTTGGTGTACATCCCGAGGGTACGCGCCTTCGCCAGATAGAAGTCCGCCGAGGACTGTACCACCACCGGGCGCATCTGGTTGGCGCGGTTACGGGCATCGGCCAGTCGGCTTTCCGGCAGGGGGTGGGTGAGCAACATTTCCGGCGGTCGCGTCGAGTAGCGCGACTCGTCAAGCAGTTTACCCATAAACATCGGCATAGCCTGCGGGTCGAAACCCGAGCGCTGCAGAACCTGAATGCCAATCCGGTCGGCCTCTTCTTCGTTCTGGCGGGTGAAGCTGATCATACCCTGCTGGGTGCCGGCCAGCGTCCCGGTCAGGGCCGCCATTCCGGCCTGCGGGCTGGCCATCGCCAGCAGAATCGAACCTAGGGCACCGACCCAGGTCAGCGGCGCATTGCGCTTCTGATCTTCCATCGCGCGGGCGAGATGCCGCTGCGTCACGTGGGAGATTTCGTGCGCCATGACAGAGGCCAGTTCGCTTTCGTTATCAGAGTAGCGGAACAGGGCGGAGTGGAGGACCACATTGCCGCCGAAGAAGGCGAAGGCGTTGATCTGGTCGTTATTAATCAAATAGAAGTGGAACGGGGTACGCACCGAGTTGGCGTGAGCCACCAGACGCATACCCAGCCCGTTGATATATTGCACCAGCAGAGGGTCGTTGATCAGCGGCGTGCTACCGCGCAGTTGGCGGACGTAGTAATCCCCCATCTGCATTTCCTGACCGATTGACAGCGTGCTTCCTGCGGAGGTTCCCATGTCCGGCAGGGTATCTGCGGAGTCAGCAAAAGCAGGACCTATCGAACCCAGCGTCAGCGACGCGATCGCGGTCGCCACCAGCGTTTTCTTCAACTGCCTGAACATAACCTCTGTCCTGTAATGTGGGTGTGCCAGTTTGACCGATTGTGCGGCGTAATGTTCCCTGGCCGCATCCCAGCGAGTTTAGCTGGCGTTGGCCGCCTTGAAAATATGTTCTTCATGGCGGAGAACGGTTTGACTGCGGCGCATCAAAAAGCGAAGTCTTTTTTGTGACATTTCGATACAATTCCCCGGATTGTCGCCGCTTGGCCCTTCAGGGAAGGTTTTATGCTTGAGATGTTAATGCAGTGGTACCGCCGTCGATTCAGCGACCCTGAGGCGATAGCGCTGCTGGTTATTTTGCTTGCCGGTTTCGGCATTATGTTCTTTTTCAGTGGCCTGCTGGCCCCGTTGCTGGTGGCTATCGTGCTGGCCTATCTGCTGGAGTGGCCGACCGTTCGTCTGGAGCGCATCGGTCTGTCGCGCACCTGGGCCACCTCGCTGGTGCTGATCCTCTTTGTGGGCATCCTGCTGTTGCTGGCCTTTGTGGTGCTGCCGGTAGCCTGGCAGCAAGGGATCTACCTCATCCGCGATATGCCGGGCATGCTAAATAAGCTCTCTGATTTCGCCGCCACGCTGCCGCGGCGCTATCCGGCGTTAATGGATGCCGGCATTATCGATGCGATGGCGGAAAATATGCGCACCCGGATGCTGACGGTGGGCGACTCGGTGGTTAAGTACTCTCTGGCCTCGCTGGTGGGGTTACTCACCCTGGCGGTCTATCTGGTGCTGGTGCCGCTGATGGTCTTCTTCCTGCTGAAGGATAAAGAGCAGATGCTCAACGCGGTGCGCCGCGTTCTGCCGCGCAATCGCGGGCTTGCCGGGCAGGTGTGGAAAGAGATGAACCAGCAGATCACCAACTACATTCGCGGCAAGGTGCTGGAGATGATTGTCGTCAGCGTCGCCACCTGGATAGGCTTTATTCTCTTTGGCCTCAACTACTCGCTGCTGCTGGCGGTGCTGGTGGGCTTCTCGGTGCTGATCCCCTATATCGGCGCGTTTGTGGTGACCATTCCGGTGGTGGGGGTGGCGCTGTTTCAGTTTGGCGCTGGCACCGAGTTCTGGAGCCTGTTTGCGGTCTATCTGATTATTCAGGGGCTGGACGGTAACCTGCTGGTTCCGGTGCTGTTCTCGGAAGCGGTCAATTTACACCCGCTGGTGATTATCCTGTCGGTGGTGATCTTTGGCGGACTGTGGGGATTCTGGGGCGTCTTCTTCGCCATTCCTCTGGCCACGCTGATTAAAGCAGTGGTGCATGCCTGGCCGGATGGTTTGGCGGTCGACGACTAAGGCAATGAGAATAAAAAAGACGCCGGGCGAGGGCTTCCTCTCCCGGCGTCTTGCTTTGCATCAGGCGTTTTCTTTCAGCCAGTTCAGCACCACGTCGTGGTGATTGCTGGTTTTGAAATCATCAAAGACGTGTTCGATTTTGCCATCGGCATCGATGAGGAAACTAATCCGGTGGATCCCGTCGTAGGTTTTCCCCATAAAGGATTTTTCGCCCCAGACGCCAAACTGCTCGCAAACCTGATGGTTTTCATCAGACAGCAGCGTAAAGTTCAGCAGCTCTTTTTCGGCGAAACGGGAGAGTTTTTCCGGTTTATCGGTGCTGATGCCCAGCACTTCAACGCCGGCTTTTTTCAGGTCGTCCATATTATCGCGCAAGCCGCACGCCTGGACGGTGCAGCCCGGGGTCATGGCTTTCGGGTAAAAATAAACCAGGACACGTTGTCCCTGGAAGTCGGTTAAATTTACTTCCTCGCCGTCCTGGTCCGGTAAGCTAAATTTCGGTGCGATATCACCGGCTTTCAGTGGGGTCATGGGTTAAACTCCATCCTGTTCATCATGCTGTGAATAATTAACGATGTTAATACTGCCTTGTGCGTTCAGTTCTGTACATAGGGCTTTGAACGCTTGTTCGATATTTGCTGCATTTTGCGTCGCAGGACTGTGGGCAGTTATCTGGATAAAAAGCTGCGCGGAATCGCCGTCTCCCGGCTGCGTGCGGGACACCAGCTCCGCAATATTCATATTCCATGTATCGCACAGGGCAGTAAAGCGCTCGATGATATGCGGTGAGTCCGGCACCTCAACCTGGACCCAAACGGTGTTTGGCATGGCCTGCGGCGGGCGCGCAGTGGTGCGTTTCATCACGATCAACAGCTCCAGCTCCGCGCCTTTCAGCGGCAGAGTTGATTCGATCAGGTTAATCGCATTCCACGACCCGGAAAGCAGCATGATAAACGTAAACTCATCACCGAGCATGGCCAGCCGGCTGTCTTCGATATTACAACCGCAGCTGCTGACGTGGCGAGTGATCGTATTCACGATGCCGGGACGGTCAGCCCCCAGGGCGGTAATAACCAGATAGTGTTGTAATGAGGCTGTCAAACCTGTTCTTCCTTTAAAAAGGTGAGGTAACATTAGGAAAGCATAAAAAAAACCGCCATACAACATCCCTGATGGCGTCGGGTCTCTTGCTTTTATTACAGCTCCAAACGTAACATTGAGAATCTTGTCGCACTTCTGCTCTGAGGATGGCCCATGTTCACGGGAAGTATTGTAGCGCTTGTCACGCCGATGGATGAAAACGGTAATGTCTGCCGGACAAGCCTGAAAAAACTGATTGATTACCATGTCGCCAACGGAACCTCGGCGATCGTTTCGGTAGGGACTACCGGTGAATCCGCAACGCTGAGCCATGAAGAGCATGGCGACGTGGTGATGATGACGCTGGAGCTGGCCGACGGGCGTATTCCGGTTATCGCTGGAACGGGAGCCAATGCAACCGCAGAGGCGATTAGCCTGACCAAACGTTTTAACGATAGCGGTGTTGTTGGCTGCCTGACGGTCACTCCTTATTATAACCGTCCGACCCAGGAAGGCCTGTTCCAGCACTTTAAAGCTATCGCCGAACATACTGACCTGCCGCAAATTCTGTATAATGTGCCGTCCCGTACCGGTTGCGATATGCTGCCGGAAACCGTTGGCCGTCTGGCGGAAATTAAAAATATTGTCGGTATTAAGGAAGCAACAGGGAACTTAAGTCGCGTTCACCAGATCAAAGAGCTGGTTTCAGACGACTTTATTCTGCTGAGCGGTGACGATGCGACCGGTATGGACTTCATGCAGCTCGGCGGCGTAGGCGTGATTTCTGTTACGGCCAACGTGGCGGCGCGCGAAATGGCCGACATGTGCCGTCTGGCGCTGGCGGGTCAATTTGCCGAAGCTCGTGCGATTAACCAGCGTCTGATGCCACTGCATACAAAATTATTTGTCGAACCCAATCCTATCCCGGTGAAATGGGGATGCAAGGCGTTGGGTCTTGTGGCGACCGATACGCTGCGCTTGCCGATGACGCCTATCACCGATCATGGTCGTGAAGCCGTCACTGCCGCGCTGAAGCATGCCGGTTTGCTGTAAAGTTTAGGGAGATTTGATGGCTTACTCAGTACAGAAGTCGCGCCTGGCGAAGGTTGCGGGTGTTTCGCTGGTTCTACTCCTCGCGGCCTGTAGTTCTGACTCGCGCTATAAGCGTCAGGTGAGCGGTGATGAGGCCTATTTACAGGCATCACCGTTGAGCGAACTTCACGCGCCGGCGGGGATGATCCTGCCGATTCAGGTGGGTGATTACAATATTCCGGTGGCTAACAGCACCGGCGCGGTCGGTAAAGCGCTGGACATTCGTCCGCCGGCGCAGCCGCTGGCGCTGGTGAGCGGTGCGCGGACCCAGTTTAACGGCGATACCGCGACGCTGATGGTCGAGAACGGCCGCAGCGGTTCGCTGTGGGCACAGGTCACCAGTATTCTTCAGTCGAAGAACTACGTTATCGCCAAGCGCGATGATGCGAGCCAGACGCTGAACACCGACTGGGTTGAGTGGAACCGTCTTGATGAAGATCAGCAGTATCGCGGTCGTTATCAAATCTCCGTCAAACCGCAGGGTTATCAGCAAGCGGTGGTCGTTAAGCTGGTGAATCTGGAGCAGGCGGGTAAACCGGTTGCCGATCCGGCGTCTATGCAGCGCTACAGCACCGCTATGCTGAACGTCATTTCGGAAGGCCTTGACATGAATGCCACCAGCGCCCAGAACGCCGCACAGCGCAGCGCGGGGGCCACCTTCGACGTGCAGAGCGCCGCCGACGATACCGGCCTGCCGATGCTCGTTGTTCGCGCGCCGTTTAACCTGGTGTGGCAGCGTCTGCCGGGCGCCCTCGAGAAAGTGGGGATGAAAGTGACCGACAGCACGCGTTCTCAGGGCAGCATGGCGCTGACCTATAAGCCGCTGTCTGACAGCAGCTGGCAGGAGCTGGGCGCACGTGACCCGCAGCTGGTCTCCGGCGACTACAAACTGCAGGTCGGCGACCTCGATAACCGCAGTAGCCTGCAGTTTATCGACCCGAAAGGCCACACCCTGACGCAGTCGCAAAATGACGCCCTGGTAGCCGTATTCCAGGCCGCATTTAACAAGTAATCAAAAGGGCTGGAGCAATCCGGCCCTTTTAATATATAGTGACGCAAACGTGTGCGTATACACATCATCCTTCAAATTGCCTCTTTGTTGGCCGCCTTCGTTCACCCCAGTCACTTACTTTTGTAAGCTCCTGGGGATTCGCTCAGTTGCCGCCTCGATGCACTTTGAATGATTTTGTGTATAGGTGGAAACGTATTTTTAGGCTCAATATCACTGGAGTAGTGAAAGATGAAAAAGCAAGCTGAGTTGTATCGTGGTAAGGCGAAGACAGTATACAGCACCGATAATCCGGACCTGCTGGTACTGGAATTCCGTAACGATACGTCAGCAGGTGATGGCGCGCGCATCGAGCAGTTCGATCGTAAAGGCATGGTGAACAACAAATTCAACCATTTCATTATGAGTAAACTGGCAGAAGCGGGCATCCCTACCCAGATGGAAGCGCTGCTCTCCGATACCGAATGTCTGGTGAAAAAACTGGATATGGTGCCGGTAGAGTGCGTGGTGCGTAACCGTGCGGCAGGCTCGCTGGTAAAACGTTTAGGCATTGAAGAAGGTATCGAGCTGAATCCGCCGCTGTTCGACCTGTTCCTGAAAAACGATGCTATGCACGATCCGATGGTCAACGACTCCTACTGCGAAACCTTCGGCTGGGTGAGTAAAGAGAATCTGGCGCGGATGCGCGAGCTGACCTACAAAGCCAACGACGTGCTGAAAAAACTGTTCGATGACGCCGGTCTGATTCTGGTGGACTTTAAGCTGGAGTTTGGTCTGTTCAAAGGCGAAGTGGTGCTGGGCGACGAGTTTTCGCCGGACGGCAGCCGCCTGTGGGATAAAAACACCCTCGATAAAATGGACAAAGACCGCTTCCGCCAGAGCCTTGGCGGCCTGATCGAAGCCTACGAAGAAGTGGCTCACCGCCTGGGCGTTAAGCTCGACTAACCCGCCCGCCGCCAGAAGATGGCCTCATCTTCTGGCGTCTCTTGCTGTTTCCTGTGGTAATCCTGCGCTGAACCGCCTACGATCTTTGCTATTGATACATAACAGGGAATGAGGTGCTTATGCGCTGGCAAGGGCGTCGCGAAAGCGACAATGTTGAAGATCGACGTGGACAATCAGGCTCGCCGTTTGGCGGCGGCGGGGGCGGCGGCTTCCGTCTGCCGAGCGGGAAGGGCGGCATTGTACTGCTGATTATTGTGCTGGTGGCGGGCTACTACGGTGTGGATTTGACCGGCATGTTGACCGGCGAACCGATGCCGCAGCAGCAGACCTCCACGCAGCGCTCCATCAGCCCGAAAGACGATGAAGCGGCGAAGTTTACTTCCGTCATTCTGGCTACCACCGAAGATACCTGGGGGCCGATCTTTGAAAAGATGGGCCGCCAGTACCCGCAGCCAAAGCTAGTGCTCTACCGCGGCGCGACCCGTACCGGCTGCGGCACCGGTCAGTCGGTGATGGGCCCCTTCTATTGTCCTGCCGACAGTACGGTCTATATTGACCTGTCATTCTACGATGAGATGAAAAATAAACTGGGCGCCGACGGCGACTTTGCCCAGGGGTACGTCATTGCTCATGAAGTGGGTCATCACGTACAAAAACTGCTGGGCATTGAGCCGAAGGTCCGCCAGCAACAGCAGCATGCCACGCAGGCCGAAGCCAACCGCCTGTCGGTTAAGATGGAGCTGCAGGCAGACTGCTTCGCCGGCGTCTGGGGTCATAATATGCAGCAGCAGGATATTCTGGAAACTGGCGATCTGCAGGAGGCGCTGAACGCCGCAGAGGCCATCGGCGACGATCGTCTACAGCAGCAGAGCCAGGGACGCGTGGTGCCGGACAGTTTTACCCACGGCACCTCGAAACAGCGCTACACCTGGTTCAAACGCGGTTTCGATAGCGGCGATCCGGCGCAGTGCAATACCTTCGGCAGCGCGCTGTAATCGTCCCCCATGATGGACGCGCTGCTTGACCTCACCGCGCAAATGGCGCGGGAGGGGATCCGTCGCCTGCTGGTGCTCAGCGGCGATGAGAGCTGGACGCTGCAGCAGGCGCAGGCGCTACGGGAGAGGCTCGGCGGCGATGGCCTGTGGGTTGGCCCCGAGCCGGGTTCTGCGCCCTGCGTGGCGCCCGGCGCGCTGAAAACGCTGCTGGGGCGGGAAGTGATGCACGCCTTTTTCGATGCCCGGCGCGGGTTTGATGTGGCCGCCATGGCGGCCCTGAGCGGCACGCTGCGGGCGGGAAGCTGGCTGGTGCTGCTGACGCCCCCCTTCGCCGACTGGCCGACCCGGGCGGATGAGGACTCTCTGCGCTGGAGCGATACGCCTGACCCTATCGTTACCCCTAACTTTGTTCACCGCTGCTGTCGGCAGTTTATCGCCGATCCGGAGGTGTTGCTCTGGCGGCAGTCGGACCGGCCACGTTTCCCGCTGACCGCCCCGCGTCCAGACTGGCATCCCGCCGATGGCCGCCCGCAGGCCGAGCAGGCGGCAATCCTTGAGCAACTGATACGCCTGCCGCCCGGTATCGCGGCGGTGACGGCGGAGCGTGGACGGGGGAAGTCCGCGCTGGCGGGCATGCTCCTGCGCCAGCTTGGGGGCGAGGCCATCGTCACCGCCCCAACGCGTAGCGCTGTCGAGGTGCTGGCCAGCTTTGCCGGGGAGACGTTGCGCTTTATGGCGCCCGATGCGCTGCTGGCGTCGAAAGAAAAGGCGGCGTGGCTGATAGTCGATGAGGCCGCGGCTATCCCGGCTCCGCTTCTCCGGCAGCTGGTGAGCCGTTTTCCCCGCACGCTACTCACCACGACGGTGCAAGGGTACGAGGGCACCGGTCGCGGGTTCCTGCTGAAATTTTGCGCCAGTCTGCCCCATCTGCAATCGTTCACCCTGAGCGCCCCGATCCGCTGGGCGGCGGGCTGTCCGCTGGAGTCAGCCATCAGTCAGTTGCTTATCTTTAACGATGAGGCATTTCGCGACGCGCCGATGGGGGAGATAGCCCTGGAGGCGGTCAATCAGTCCTGCTGGCAAACGCAGCCAGCGCTACCGGAGGCGATGTACCAGCTATTGTCCGGGGCGCATTATCGAACTTCCCCGCTCGATCTGCGGCGCATGATGGATGCTCCGGGCCAGGCTTTCCGCTGCGCTCGCGCCGGCGGCGCGGTGGCGGGCGCCCTGTGGCTGGTGGCCGAGGGGGGGCTTTCTCGCGAACTGAGCCGGGCGGTATGGGCGGGTTTTCGCCGGCCGCGCGGGAATCTGGTCGCCCAGTCGCTGGCGGCGCACGGCGGCAGTCCCCTGGCGGCGACGCTGCGCGGGCTGCGGGTCAGTCGGATCGCTGTCCATCCCACCCGCCAGCGGGAAGGCCTTGGGCGGAAGATGATCGCCGATATCGCCGCCGATGCCGCTGGCTATGACTATCTCTCCGTCAGCTTCGGCTATACCGCTGAGCTGTGGCGCTTCTGGCAACGCTGCGGGTTTACCCTCGTACGGCTGGGTACCCATCGCGAGGCCAGCAGCGGCTGCTATACGGCGATGGCCCTCTATCCGTTGACCGCGGCAGGGCGCCAGCTGGCGCAGCGGGAGGCGCAGCGGCTGCAGCGCGATGAATACTGGCTCCGCCCGTGGCGAGAGGAATCCGCGCCGCTGCCGGCCGTCGCAGACGCTATGCTTAGTGATGAGGACTGGCTGGAAGCGGCGAGCTTTGCCTTCGCCCACCGCCCGCTGGCCGCGGCGCTGGGCTGCCTCAACCGCCTACTGATGCAGGCCGACATGCCGTTGCCGGCCCTGCGGGGACGACTGCAGGGCAAAGAAGAGGCCGCACTCTGCGCCGTGCTGCAGCTGACGGGGCGAAAAGCCTTGCAGGCGAGATGGCGTCGGGAGGCCGCTGACGCCTTGCGCTTCCTTGATGCAGCGCGCGCTGATGCGCTGCGTCAGCAGGTGGCGCATCTGCAATTTTTTTAACTAACTCATTCAGTTAAATGGCATGGTCATATCTGGCGAGCGGCGTACACTGCCCGCAAACACTAAGGAGACAGCCATGAAACACGATCATTTTATTGTTCAAAGTCCTGCGACGCCTGCGCAACAGCTGTTGCTGCTGTTTCATGGCGTAGGGGATAACCCGGTCTCCATGGGGCAAATCGGCAGCTGGTTCGCGCCGCAGTTTCCCGATGCGCTGATCGTCAGCATTGGCGGGGTGGAACCTTGCGGCCCCAACGGTCGGCAGTGGTTTTCGCTGCAGGGGGTGACGGAAGAGAATCGTCAGCAGCGCATCGACGCCATTATGCCGACCTTTATTGAAATTGTACGCTACTGGCAGGAGAAAAGCGGCGTCAATCCACTAGCCACCGCGCTGATCGGTTTCTCTCAGGGGGCGATTATGTCGCTGGAGAGTATCAAAGCGGCGCCGGATCTGGCTTCGCGGGTCATCGCCTTTAATGGCCGCTATGCGACGCTGCCGGAGACGGCAACGACGGCCACTACCATTCACCTGATCCACGGTGGTGAAGATCGGGTTATCGACCTGGCGTGGGCGGTGTCGGCCGAGGAGGCGTTACAGCAGGCGGGCGGCGACGTGACCTTAGATATTGTCGACGATCTCGGGCATGCCATTGACGATCGCAGTATGCAGTTGGCGATCGAGCGTCTGCGTTATACCGTGCCGAAGCACTATTTTGATGAGGCGCTGAGCGGCAGTACGCCAAAAGGGGATGATATCATCGAAATGCTGTAACCCCGGAGAGCGGGGTTACAGGCGGGCGGTACCGCGATAAAGGCAAACTTACGGTTTCTTCGACTGGTCGTGCTTCGGCCAGTCGTCGTCGTCGTCCCATTTATCGTTAAAATCACGGTGCGGCGGCAGATCGGGTTTGTTGTTGAGGAATTTTTTGTGGTCAACGCGATTTAGATCTTTAATCACGTTGATAATTACCCCCACCAAAAAGACCAGCACCAGAATCCACCAGTGTTTAATAAGCCATTCCATGCGCGCTTCCTCTTTACGTCAATTCGTCAGGCGACCAGCTGTTCCATGACGCGTTGATACATCCGCGCCAGCAGCTGCAGGTCGGCGGCGTTCACACATTCATTAATTTTGTGAATCGTTGCGTTTACGGGGCCCAGCTCAACCACCTGCGCCCCCATGCGCGCGATAAACCGTCCGTCTGAGGTGCCGCCGTTGGTTAACAGCTGCGGTTTGATCTCATTATAGTGCTCAATCGCGTTGACGACCGCATCCACCAGCTTGCCCCGTCCGGTGAGGAACGGCTGGCCGGAGAGCCACCACTCCACGCTGTAACGCAGCTGGTATTTTTCCAGCAGGGCGATCACCCGGGATTTGATCATCTCGTCCGTCAGCTCCGTACTGAAGCGGAAGTTGAACTGGACGAACATATTGCCGGGGATCACGTTATTGCTGCCGGTGCCGGACTGCACGTTGGCGATCTGCATGCTGGTCGGCGGGAAGAACTCATTGCCTTTATCCCACTCGATATTGACCAGTTCCGCCAGCATCGGCGCCGCGCGGTGGACAGGGTTATCGGCAAGGTGCGGATAGGCGACATGCCCCTGCACGCCGTGAATAGTCAGGTTGCAGGTCAGCGAGCCGCGGCGGCCGTTTTTCACCACATCGCCGACCACTTCGGTACTGGAAGGTTCGCCGACCAGACAATAGTCCAGACGCTCGTTACGCGCCATCAGCGTCTCCACCACTTTGACGGTGCCGTTTTTGGCGCTGGCCTCTTCATCAGAGGTGATCAAAAACGCCAGTCGGCCCCTGTGGTTCGGGTACTGCGCGACAAAACGCTCTGCGGCAACCACCATCGCCGCCAGCGAGCCTTTCATATCCGCCGCTCCGCGGCCAAACAGCATCCCGTCGCGGATGGTCGGTTCGAACGGGGGATTGATCCAGCGGTCGGCGTCGCCTGCCGGGACTACGTCGGTGTGGCCGGCGAAGGCCAGCGTCTCGCCGTGGCCACGCCAGGCCCAGAAATTCTGCGTATCGCCGAAATCCATCGGTTCAACGGTAAAGCCGATCGCACGCAGGCGTTCAATCATTAACGCCTGGCATCCCGCATCATCGGGGCTAAGGGAAGGGCGGCGAATAAGCTGCTGAGCCAGCTCAATGACCGGGCAAGACATAGACTATACCTCGTTAAACTGCTGATAACTTGCTTCACTAAAACCCAGCAGCATAGGACGACCGGGCGCGCAGAGCAATGGGCGTTTGATAATTGCCGGCATTTCCAGCATCAATGCGGCAGCGGCGTCGGCATTATCGATGCTATTGCGCAGCGACTCGTCGAGTTTGCGCCAGGTGGTGCCACGGGTGTTCAGCAGCGCCTGCCAGCCCAGCTCGGCAATAAAGGTATCCAGTTGCGCGCGCTCAAGGCCATCGGCGCGGTAATCATGGAAGCGATACTCAATCTGATGCGCTTCCAGCCAGCGGCGGGCTTTTTTAATGGTATCGCAGTTTTTAATTCCGTACATGGTGAGCATAGATAAACCTTTTACATTCAATTAAGCGGTTAACTCAGATATTTCCGAATATATAAGTCTTACTGAAATAATACGTGATTCAGATGAATAAATATAACTTTTTACCGGGGATCTCATTCGATATATCGGGTGGTTAAATGTTGGCCACCTGTGGGCATGATGTGAGGGCTTTAACATTATTGCAAAAATGTTGTCTGAGGTTGCTCTACGTCACATTATGTTTACATACGAAGCGGCATAGTAGCGACAACCAGAGGTTTTATCTCTGTCAGCGGTCCATAAGACAATCAGAGCAATAGGGGAGCACAACTTCCCATCGGTAATGAAGTTATATAGAATCGACCATAATAATAAGAGAGGCTATTATGATTGAACATGAACTGGGGAACTGGAAAGACTTTATTGAAGGCATGCTTCGTAAATAAATTTCCGCAATGTGAGCAGGGGAATAACGCGAAGTAAATAAGCGCGCTAGGGTTCTGAACACATAAAGAAGGCGACCACCGTGGTCGCCTTTTCTGTTATTACGCCTCGCCGCCGAAGCTCGTCGGTTTATTGCGGACGCTCCTTTAGCGGAAAACGGCGACGCACCAGCACAAAGAACAGCGGCACGAAAAAGATCGCCAGCACGGTGGCGGAGATCATCCCGCCCATCACTCCGGTGCCGACCGCATGCTGGCTGCCGGAACCGGCGCCGGTGCTGGTCGCCATCGGCAGCACGCCGAAGATGAACGCCAGCGAGGTCATCAGGATGGGGCGCAGGCGCTGACGGCAAGCCGACAGCGTGGCGCTGAGCAGATCCTGGCCCTTCTCGTTGAGCTCATTGGCGAACTCGACGATCAGAATGGCGTTTTTCGCCGACAGGCCGATCACCGTCAACAGACCCACCTGGAAGTACACGTCATTCTCCAGCCCGCGCATCCAGGTCGCCAGCAGGGCGCCAATCACCCCCAGCGGCACCACCAGCATCACCGAGAACGGCACCGACCAGCTCTCGTACAGCGCCGCCAGGCACAGGAACACCACCAGCAGAGAAATCGCGTACAGGGCCGGCGCCTGAGCGCCAGAGAGGCGTTCCTGGTAGGACATGGCGGTCCATTCGAGGCCAAAGCCGGTGGGTAACTGCGCGGCCAGCTTCTCCATCATGTCCATCGCGGTACCGGTACTGATACCCGGCGCCGCCTCACCGACGATCTCGACCGCTGAGTAGCCATTGTAGCGTTCCAGCCGCGGCGAGCCGGTCTCCCAGCGCGAGGTGGCGAAGGCCGAGAATGGCACCATCGTGCCGCTGCTGTTGCGCACGTACCAAAGATTGATATCGTCAGGCAGCATCCGGTATTTCGCCGCCGCCTGGACGTAGACTTTCTTTACCCGGCCGCGATCCATAAAGTCGTTGACGTAGCTCGACCCCCACGCGGTTTGCAGCGTATCGTTGATGTCGTCAATGGAGACGCCAAGCGCCTGCGCTTTACGCTGATCGATATCGACCTGCAGCTGCGGACTGTCATCGAGCCCGTTATGCCGGACGCGGGTCAACAGCGGATTTTTCCCGGCCAGCTCAAGCAGCGTATCGCGCGCCGCCATCAGCGCATCGTGCCCCTTCCCGGCATGATCCTCCAGCTCCATATCGAAGCCTGCCGAACTGCCGAGGCCGCTGATCGCCGGCGGGCTGCTGGCGATAACCCGCGCTTCGTTAATCTGATTAAACGCTTTGGTGGCGCGTTCAATAATGGCAAAGGAGGTGCCGGTTTGCGGGTCGCGCTGGTCCCAGTCTTTGAGACGAACGAACATGCGGGCCACGTTCTGCCCATTGCCGCCGGGGCCGGAGCCAACGGTAGCGAACACCGACTCGACGTTCTGCTTCTCGTTATTGAGGAAGTAATCTTCCGCCTTCTGCACCACCTTCAGCGTCTGCTGCTGGGTGCTGCCGCTCGGCAACTGGACCGAGGTGGTGAACATCCCGCGATCCTCCAGCGGCAGGAACGAGGTCGGCAAATGCAAAAACAGGAACACCATCCCGCCGAGCAGGAGGACGTAGATCAGCATCCAGCGCAGCGAGCGGTGCAGGATTTTGCCGACGAAGGTTTCGTAGCGGCTGGCGCTGCGGTTGAAGGTGCGGTTGAACCAGCCGAAGAAGCCTTTTCTTTCATGGGATTCACCTGGCTTAACAGGCTTAAGCAGCGTGGCGCAAAGGGCAGGGGTGAGGATCATGGCCACCAGCACCGAGAGGACCATCGCCGCGACGATAGTGATTGAGAACTGGCGATAGATGGCGCCGGTGGTGCCGCCGAAGAAGGCCATCGGCACGAATACCGCCGACAGCACCATCGCGATCCCCACCAGCGCGCCCTGAATTTGTCCCATCGATTTGCGGGTCGCCTCGCGTGGCGACAGGCCCTCCTCGCTCATGATGCGCTCGACGTTCTCCACCACCACGATGGCGTCATCCACCAGCAGGCCGATCGCCAACACCATCGCGAACATCGTCAGGGTGTTGATGCTGTAGCCACAGGCATACAGCACCGCGAAAGTGCCCATCAGCACCACCGGCACGGCGATGGTCGGGATCAGGGTGGCGCGGAAGTTCTGCAGGAACAGATACATCACGAGGAAGACCAGCAGGATCGCCTCCAGCAGGGTTTTCACCACGTCGGTGATGGAAGCCTTCACGAAGGAGGTGGTCTCGTAGGCGACCTTATATTCCAGACCGTGGGGGAAAAACTGCGCCAGCTCATTGAGGCGATTGATCACGCGCTCCGCGGTGGCCATTTCGTTGGCGCCGGAAGCCAGCTTGATCCCGAGGCCTGAGGCCGGCTGGCGGTTGTAGCGGCTAAGATAGTCGTACTTCTCCGCCCCCATCTCGACGGTGGCGACATCGCCCAGCGTCACCTCTGAACCATCCTGATTGACGCGCAGAGTGATATTGCGGAACTGCTCCGGGGTTTGCAGCAGAGATTGCGAGTTGATGGTGGCGTTCAGCGCTTGCTTATCGACCGAAGGCGTCCCGCCAAGCTGGCCGACGGCAATCTGGGCGTTCTGCGAACTGATGGCGTCGGTAACATCCTTGGTGGTCATCTGGTAGCTGTTGAGCTTCGCCGGGTCGAGCCAGATGCGCATTGAGTATTGCGAACCGTAGGCGTCGATATCCCCCACGCCGTTGACGCGGCTGAGCGGGTCCTGGATGTTACTGGCGACGTAGTCGGCGATATCTTGTTTATCCATACTGCCGTCAGTGGAGACGAAGGCGAGCGTCAGGATATTGGTATCACCGGTCTTGCGCACCGTCACCCCCTGGTTTTGCACCGCCTGCGGCAGCTTACGCATCGCCGACTGTAGCTGGTTCTGAACCTGCTGCACGGCTTCATCCGGGTCGGTACCGGCGGTAAAGCTGAGGGTGATCGTCGCCTGGCCGGTGGCGCTGCTCTGGGAGGACATATACATCAGGTTATCGAGGCCGGTCATATTCTGTTCGATAACCTGAGTGACGGTATTCTCCAGGGTTTGCGCGGAAGCGCCGGGATAGTTGGCGGTGATCCGCACATTCGGCGGGGCGAGGTCGGGATACTGTTCAACCGGCAGCGACAAAATGGCAAGGGCGCCCGTCAGGCATAACAGGATTGCCAGCACCCATGCAAAAATGGGGCGATCGATAAAGAAATTCGCCATCAGAATAAAAACCTCATATGCACATTTTCTTGTTATTGCACAGCCTGTGCCACTTTAGCGCCAGCCTCTCCGGCAATCGTGGAGAAATTAAGGAGATAGTGTAATTTATCATGTTGCTTTTGCCGTATCGTAAAGAAACCTCGAGCTTTCCTGCCAGCAGGTAGCGAGTCTGCTTCGTCACCGCAGACCGGCGCATTATCCCTTGCCGGTGTGAAACCTCATTTCATTTAAGTCAAAAAAATTGATCCAAAACGGATTCTCTCCAGAAAAAGTTTATCCTGGGCAATTGGACATTGTTCCGGCGCCATCTTGTCGGGTAATAAATAGGCATGCGCATTGAGGGGTTATTCACCAAGAAGACAAAAGGAAGCCATGAACCACTTTATTTTGAGCGATAGCCGAAAGTGCATCGGCTGCCAGGCCTGCGAAGTGGCCTGCGTGATGGCGCATAACGAGGAGCAACACGTGCTGACCCCGCAGCGCTTTTTGCCACGTATCACCGTGATCAAAGCGGAGGGCCAGCGTAACGCCATCACCTGCCGCCACTGCGAGGACGCCCCCTGCGTCCGCAGTTGTCCCAACGACGCCATCGCCCAGTCCGGCGACAGCGTTCAGGTCCGTCAGGAGAAATGCATTGGCTGTAAATCCTGCATGGTGGCCTGCCCGTTCGGGGTGATGCAGGTGGTGGTGACGCCGCAGGCCGCAGGCCTGGTGAAAGCCAGCGCGCACAAGTGCGATCTATGCCAGGGCCGCGAGGCGGGGCCGGCCTGTGTGGAAAACTGTCCCGCGCAGGCGCTGACCCTCGCCGACGATGAGACGTTGATCACCCTGGCGAAGCAGCGGCGACTGCGCTCGGCATGCCAGGAGGTGCAGCCGTGGCAGCGCGCTACGTCGCTCTGCAGCCAGCCCAATGCTGGCGCGAAGGTCAGGCAAATGGCGATGACGCCCCCGCGCGGGGAGCCGGATAAGCTGGCGGCGGAGGTGCGTAAGAGCCACTTTGAGGAGATCTATCAGCCGTTCACCCCGCAGCAGGCGCAGCAGCAGGCCGCCCGCTGTCTCACGTGTGGGGAGCACAGTATTTGCGAATGGACCTGCCCGCTGCATAACCATATCCCGCAGTGGATCGAGCTGGTTAAAGCGGGGAATATCGCCGCCGCGGTCGCGCTTTCCCATCAGACCAACTGCCTGCCGGAGATCACCGGCCGCGTCTGTCCCCAGGACCGGCTGTGTGAAGGCGCCTGCACCCTGCGCGATGAAAGCGGGGCAGTCACCATCGGCAATATTGAGCGCTATATTTCCGACCAGGCGCTGGCCAGCGGCTGGCGTCCGGACCTTTCGCAGGTTAAGCCGAGCGGCAAGCGGGTGGCGATTATCGGCGCCGGGCCTGCCGGGCTGGCCTGCGCCGATATGCTGGTGCGCCACGGCGTCCAGCCGGTGGTCTTCGACCGTCATCCGGAGATTGGCGGTCTGCTGACCTTCGGCATTCCGGCGTTCAAGCTGGATAAATCGCTATTGGCCCGGCGGCGGGCGATCTTCAGCGAGATGGGTATCCGCTTTGAGCTCAATTGCGAGGTGGGGAAAGATATCTCCATGGCGACACTGCTGGCCGATTATGACGCAGTGTTCGTCGGCGCCGGAACCTATCGCTCCATGAAGGCGGGGCTGCCGAACGAAGAGGCCCCAGGGGTCTACGATGCGCTGCCGTTCCTCATCGCCAACACCAAACAGGTGATGGGGCTGGCGGCATCGGCGCAAGAGCCTTATGTCAACACCGCCGGGCTGAACGTGGTGGTGCTGGGCGGCGGCGATACGGCGATGGACTGCGTGCGCACCGCGCTGCGCCACGGCGCCCGTCAGGTGACCTGCGCCTATCGGCGAGATGAAGCCAACATGCCGGGCTCGAAAAAAGAGGTCAAAAACGCCCGCGAAGAGGGGGCGCTCTTTGAGTTTAACGTCCAGCCGGTGACGCTTGAGCTGGACGAGAACGGGCGGGTTAACGGGGTTCGCTTTTTGCGCACCGAGCTGGGCGCTCCGGACGTCGGGGGAAGACGCCGTCCGACGCCGATCCCCGGCAGCGAGTTTGTTATGCCGGCAGATGCGGTGATCATGGCCTTTGGCTTCCACCCGCACCGCATGCCCTGGCTGGAGGCGGCGGGGGTGGCGCTGGACAGCCAGGGGCGTATTAAAGCCGGAGTGGAGAGCCGTTACCGTTATCAGACCAGTCAGGAGAAGATCTTTGCCGGCGGCGATGCCGTGCGCGGCGCAGACCTTGTAGTGACGGCGATGGCGGAAGGCCGTCACGCGGCGCAGGGGATCCTGGACTATCTGGCGCGGAAAACGACGCCGCTTCACTGACGACAAACCCGGCTCCGCAGCGTAGTATGAGGGCGTCCTTTTACGCTGTGGGGTCGGTATGTCACTCAATATTCACGTCATTAAAGATAAAATCCTCTCTGAGAACTGGTTCGTACTACGCAACATGACCTATGAGCTGACGCGGGCGGACGGCAGCGTCGTGCGCCACAAGCGCGAGGTCTACGATCGCGGCAATGGCGCCACCGTGCTGCTGTATAACCGCCATAAGCAGACGGTGGTCCTGGTGCGTCAGTTCCGTGTCGCCACCTGGGTCAATGGCAATCATGACGGCATGCTGATTGAAACCTGCGCCGGGCTGCTGGACAACGACGAGCCGGAAGCCTGCATTCGTAAAGAGGCGGTGGAAGAGACCGGCTACGAAGTGGGCGAGGTGAGAAAGCTGTTTGAGCTGTTTATGTCGCCAGGGGGCGTCACCGAGGTAGTGCATTTCTTTATCGCCGAGTACAGCGACGCGCAGCGAACCACCAGCGGCGGCGGGGTGGATGATGAAGCCATCGAGGTGCTGGAGCTGCCTTTTAGCCAGGCGCTGCAGATGGTCGCTGACGGGGAGATCCGCGACGGTAAGGCGGTCATTCTGCTGCAATATCTGCAAACCTCCGGCCTGATGTCGGGGAACTCTGACAAATCCGATTGAGTAACCCGCTGCCGTTGTCCAGGATAGGCGCCGTGGTCGGGTTTATCTGGGGTCGGGCGGTTCATGCTTTTTCGCGTCATCTTTTTCCTTTTTCTGGCGGTGCTGCCTTGCTCGCAGGCATGGTCGGCACCGACGCAGCAGCGCTTCAACGACTGGCTGGTCACCTGTAACAACCAAAATTTCTGCGTCACCCGTAACGTGGGGCTGCATCATGGCCTGGTGATGACCCTCAGCCGCAGCGCTGGGGCAGTCACTGACGCCAGTCTGCGTATCGAGCTGGGCGGCACCGGCAATCCAGTGGCGACGCTCGCGCCGATAGCGCCGCGCCTGCTGCTGGATGGTAAACCGCTGTCCCTGACCGACAAGCGCTGGCACATTGAAGATAAGCTCATTAAAACCGCCGACAGCGTGACGATCGATGCGTTTCTCCAGCAGGTTCAGGAGGGTAAAGCGCTCTCGCTGGCCAATGGCCTGCAGACCATCTCCCTGCAGGGGTTGAAAGCGGCTCTGTTTTTTATCGACGATCGGCAAAAGCGGGTAGGTAGCGAAACGGCCTGGGTCGGCAAAGGGGAAGAGCCGCCGCTCAGCGTACCGCCGGCGCCGGCGCTGCGCGCGGTGGCGAGCGCGGAAACGGCGCAGTCGCCGCTGGGGCGTGAGGAGCTCAACGATCTGATGGACTACGGTAATGAGCGGATGACCAACAGCCACTGCTCCCTCGATCCCTTCCGCCGTGAAATTCGCGTTACTGCGCTGACGGATGACAAAGTGCTGCTGATGACCAGCTGCGAATCCGGCGCCTACAACACCGTCTGGCTGGCCTGGCTGGTCTCCCGCCAGCGCCCCTATGTCGCCCGTCAGGTGCGGCTAACGTTGCCATTTCAGCCGCCGGGCGAGGCGCCGCGTGAGATTGAGCTGATCAACGCCAGCTATGATGACCGCCGCCATGAGCTGGTGACCCTGGATAAAGGCCGCGGGGCCGGCGATTGCGGGATCCAAACCCGCTGGCGTTTTGACGGCCAGCGGTTCAGCCTCTCCCGCTACGCGCAGCAGCCGACGTGCGACAACTGGCAGGGGCCAGATGCCTGGCCCACGCTGTGGATCACCCGTTAAGCACCTGTTCGGCGGTGGCGACGATATGGTCGACCGTAAAGCCAAAGAACGGGAACAACTGCTCTGCCGGGGCGGATTCGCCATAGCCGGTCATGCCGACGATCTTGCCTTTTAAGCCGACATATTTATACCAGTAGTCCGCTATCCCGGCTTCGACCGCCACCCGGGCGCTGACGTCCGACGGCAGCACCGATTCGCGCCAGGCCTCATCCTGGGCGTCAAACACATCAGTGGAAGGGAGCGAGACGACCCGCACATTTACCCCTTTGGCCAACAGTTTTTCCGCGGCCAGGACGGTGATCTCCACTTCCGAGCCGGTGGCGATGAGGATCAGGTCGGGCTTGCCGCCGGCATCCTTAAGCACGTAGCCACCCCGGGCGATATCCTGCACCTGTTCCGGGGTACGCGGCATCTGCGCCAGGTTTTGTCGCGACAGGATCAGCGCCGTCGGCCCGCTCTGTCGCGCGATAGCCGCCTGCCAGGCGACGGCGGTCTCCACCTGGTCGCAGGGGCGCCAGGTGCTGAAGTTGGGCGTCAGCCGCAGACTGGCCAGCTGTTCCACCGCCTGGTGCGTCGGCCCGTCTTCCCCAAGACCGATCGAGTCATGGGTATAGACCATGATCTGCCGGGCCTTCATCAGGGCCGCCATGCGCGCGGCGTTGCGGGCGTACTCCACAAACATCAGGAAGGTCGAGGTATAAGGAATAAAGCCCCCGTGCAGGGCAATGCCGTTGGCCACCGCGGTCATGCCAAACTCGCGCACCCCGTAGTGGATATAATTGCCCGCAGGATCTTCTTTAATCGATGTCGATCCAGACCAGATGGTCAGGTTACTCGGCGCAAGATCCGCAGAACCGCCCAGCAGTTCCGGGAGGTGCGGGCCGTAGGCGTTCAGCGCGTTTTGCGAAGCCTTGCGGCTGGCGATTTTCGCCGGCTCGGCCTGCAGTTTCGCCACGTAGTCGCGGGCGATCGCGGCAAAGTCTTCCGGCAGGGCGCCATTCATACGTCGGGTCAGCTCAGCGGCCAGCTCCGGGAACTGCTGCTGGTAGGCGGCGAATTTCTCGTTCCAGGCGTGCTCCGCTTTTTCCCCGCGCGGACGCGCATCCCAGCCCGCGTAGATCTCTTTCGGGATCTCGAACGGAGGATATTTCCAGCCAAGCTGCTGGCGGGCCAGCGCTACCTCTTTTTCGCCAAGCGCCGCCCCGTGAGACTCCTCTGAGCCGGCTTTGTTGGGCGAACCGAAGCCGATGATGGTCCGGCAGATAATCAGTGACGGTTTATCTTTCACCGCCTGCGCTTCCGTTATCGCCTGTTTGATAGCCTGCGGATCGTGGCCGTCGATATCGCCTATGACGTGCCAGTGATAGGCGCGGAAGCGTTCCGCCGTATCATCGGAAAACCAGCCTTCGGTTTTGCCGTCGATGGAGATGCCGTTGTGATCGTAAAAACCGATCAGCTTGCCCAGTCCGAGCGTGCCGGCCAGCGAACAGGCCTCATGGGAGATCCCCTCCATCAAACAGCCATCGCCCATGAACACCCAGGTGTGATGGTCAATGATCTCATGGCCGGGGCGATTAAATTGCGCCGCCAGCGTCCGTTCGGCGATGGCCATCCCAACGGCGTTCGCCAGCCCCTGGCCCAGCGGGCCGGTGGTGGTTTCCACCCCAGGGGTATAGCCATGCTCCGGGTGGCCGGGCGTTTTAGAGTGCAGCTGACGGAACTGCTTCAGTTCAGACAGCGGCAGATCGTAGCCGGTCAGGTGCAGCAGACTGTAGAGCAGCATCGACGCGTGGCCGTTGGACAAGATGAAACGGTCGCGGTCTACCCAGTCAGGGTTCTGCGGATTGTGCTTGAGAAAATCGTTCCACAGCACTTCGGCAATATCAGCCATCCCCATCGGCGCACCGGGATGGCCGGAGTTGGCTTTCTGCACGGCGTCCATACTTAGGGCGCGGATGGCGTTGGCAAGCTCTCTTCGGGACATATTTTTCTCCGTGAGACTAAAGTGACAGTTTGGCGGCAAGCAGATCTTCCAGTTTGCGCTGATCGACGGCGAACAGGCGGATCCCCTCCGCTAGCTTTTCGACCGCCATCGGATCCTGATTATGTTCCCAGCGGAACTCCGCTTCACTGAGCGGCACCGGACGCGGCAGGATCTGGCTGGCAGGGATCAGTTTGCGCACCACCGGGGTATCGCTGGCCTGCAGCTCTTTTAATAAAGGCGGGGCGATGGTCAACCGGTCGCAACCGACCAGCGCCAGGATCTGCTCGGTGCGGCGGAAGCTGGCGCCCATCACGATGGTGTTGTATTTATGCTGTTTGAAATAGTCATAGATATTGCGCACCGATTTCACCCCCGGATCTTCCTCCACCACGTAAGGCTCCAGCGGTTTGCGCGCCTGATACCAGTCATAAATACGCCCAACGAACGGGGAGATGAGATAAACCCCGGCCTCGGCGCAGGCCCGGGCCTGGGCGAAGGAAAACAGCAGCGTCAGGTTGCAGTGGATCCCCTCTTTCTCCAGCACCTCCGCGGCGCGGATCCCCTCCCAGGTGGATGCCAGCTTGATCAGGATCCGCGACTTATCAATGCCCATCTCCTGATACAGCGCCACCAGATGGCGAGCCTTCTCGATACTTTTCTCGCGGTTGAAGGAGAGCCGGGCGTCCACCTCGGTGGAGACCCGTCCGGGAATGCTTTTGAGGATCTCCGCGCCAAAATTGACCGCCAGCTTATCGCAGGCGTGAGTCACCTGCGCTTCGCGGCCGCCACCCTGTTTTTTGGCCCAGGCGATAGCGTCGTCGATGAGGCCGCTATAGGACGCCAGGCCGGCGGCCTTCAGCAGCAGAGAGGGGTTGGTGGTGGCGTCTTCCGGATGGTAGTGGCGGATGGATTCGATGTCTCCGCTGTCGGCGACCACCGTGGTGAACTGCTTGATGCTGTCTAACTGATTCATGGATAAGTCCTCCTGGAACAAGGTGTTACATGAGTGCTTGCCGGTATACGGTATAAACATTGATGAGGTACATAACCAAAAAGCATAGCAGACAGGGCTATTATTGGCGGCGAATCCGGGTAACATAACCGCTATAAATTGATAACAACAAAATCATAACGATGGCCAGAGTTTGGCGGTGTTCAAAGTTTATCGCCCCGCCAGGAGGGATACTGTCTGCCACTGAAAGGTGAACGACAGGATGGTCATCACGCTTTTCCCCTACGAACGATACGTGAAAGAAAGGAATAGAAAATGGATGAGCAGTTAAAACAGAGCGCCCTCGATTTCCACGAATTTCCGGTTCCCGGAAAAATCCAGGTCTCGCCGACCAAACCTCTCGCCACCCAGCGCGATCTGGCGCTGGCCTACTCGCCGGGCGTCGCAGCCCCCTGCCTGGAAATCGAAAAAGATCCGCTGGCCGCCTACAAATACACTGCCCGTGGCAACCTGGTGGCGGTCGTCTCCAACGGCACCGCGGTGCTGGGGCTCGGCAACATCGGCGCGCTGGCCGGTAAGCCGGTAATGGAGGGCAAAGGCGTCCTGTTTAAGAAATTTGCCGGTATCGATGTGTTTGATATCGAAGTCGATGAGCTGGATCCGGACAAATTCATTAACGTCGTCGCCGCCCTCGAACCAACCTTCGGCGGTATCAACCTGGAAGATATTAAAGCGCCGGAGTGTTTCTACATCGAGCAGCAGCTGCGCGAGCGGATGAATATCCCGGTCTTCCATGACGATCAGCACGGCACGGCGATCATCAGCACCGCGGCGATCCTCAACGGTCTGCGCGTCGTCGAGAAGAATCTGTCCGACGTGCGGATGGTGGTCTCTGGCGCGGGCGCGGCGGCGATCGCCTGTATGAATCTGCTGGTGGCGCTGGGGATGCAAAAGCACAACATCGTGGTCTGCGATTCGAAAGGCGTTATCTATAAAGACCGTGAGCCGAACATGGCGGAAACCAAAGCGGCCTATGCGGTGGAAGACGACGGCAAACGCACCCTCGATGACGTGATCGACGGCGCCGACATTTTCCTCGGCTGCTCTGGCCCGAAAGTGCTGACTCAGGAGATGGTGAAGAAGATGGCGCGGGCGCCGCTGATCCTCGCCCTGGCCAACCCGGAGCCGGAAATTCTGCCGCCGCTGGCGAAGCAGGTCCGCGATGACGCCATCATCTGTACCGGCCGCTCCGACTACCCTAACCAGGTCAACAACGTGCTCTGCTTCCCGTTCATCTTCCGCGGCGCGCTGGACGTCGGCGCGACGGCGATCAACGAAGAGATGAAGCTGGCGGCGGTGCATGCGATTGCCGAGCTGGCCCATGCCGAGCAGAGCGAAGTGGTGGCCTCCGCCTACGGCGATCAGGATTTAAGCTTTGGTCCGGAGTACATCATTCCGAAACCGTTCGACCCGCGGCTGATCGTCAAGATAGCCCCTGCGGTGGCGAAGGCGGCGATGGATTCCGGCGTGGCAACGCGCCCCATCGCTGATTTTGACGCCTATATCGAGAAGCTGAGCGAGTTCGTCTATAAAACCAACCTGTTTATGAAGCCTATCTTCTCTCAGGCGCGCAAAGAGCCGAAGCGCGTGGTGCTGGCGGAAGGGGAGGAGACCCGGGTGCTGCACGCCACCCAGGAGCTGGTGTCTCTGGGACTGGCCAAACCGATTCTGGTGGGGCGCCCGAGCGTGATTGAAATGCGCATCCAGAAGCTGGGCCTGCAGATCAAGGCCGGCGTTGACTTTGAGATCGTCAATAATGAATCCGACCCGCGGTTTAAAGAGTACTGGAGCGAGTACTACCAGCTGATGAAGCGCCGCGGCATTACCCAGGAGCAGGCGCAGCGGGCGGTGATTAGCAACACCACGGTGATTGGCGCCATCATGGTTCATCGCGGTGAAGCGGATGCGATGATCTGCGGGACTATTGGCGAGTACCACGATCACTACCGCGTGGTGCAGCCGCTGTTTGGCTATCGCGACGGCGTCAGCACCGCCGGGGCGATGAATGCGCTGCTGCTGCCGAGCGGCAACACCTTTATCGCCGATACCTATGTCAATCACGATCCGTCGCCGGAAGAGCTGGCGGAGATCACCCTGATGGCGGCGGAAAGCGTGCGACGCTTTGGTATTGAACCGCGCGTGGCGTTGCTGTCGCACTCCAACTTTGGCTCTGCCGACTGTCCGTCAGCCAGCAAAATGCGTAAAACCCTGGAGCTGGTGAAGGCCCGCGCCCCGGAGCTGATGATCGATGGCGAAATGCATGGCGACGCCGCGCTGGTGGAAAGCATCCGCAACGATCGCATGCCGGACAGCCCGCTGAAGGGGGCGGCCAATATTCTGGTGATGCCGAATATGGAAGCCGCCCGGATCAGCTATAACCTGCTGCGCGTCTCCAGTTCGGAAGGGGTGACCGTCGGGCCGGTGCTGATGGGGGTGGCGAAGCCGGTGCATATCCTGACGCCGATCGCCTCCGTACGTCGGATCGTTAATATGGTGGCGCTGGCGGTTGTTGAAGCGCAAACCGAACCGCTGTAATTTTCTATTTCCCCCGTTAACGCGCGGATCCGTTTCCGCGCGCAATATCAGGCAGGCCGGTGAGTAAAAAACGCTGAGCCTGCCTTTTTAATTCCACCGCAATATTATTTTCTCTCCTGAGTGATCCACTTCACCTTTTAACCCCACTTGCCGAAATTTGTTATTTGCCGCGCTGAAATGTCGTCACCATGAGGACAGATTTCAGGGGGCAATCAGTCATGGATAAAGAACGCATTATTCAGGAATTCGTACCAGGCAAACAGGTCACGCTGGCGCATCTGATTGCCCACCCGGGAGCGGAGCTGGCGAAAAAGATCGGCGTACCCGAATCCGGCGCGATCGGCATTATGACGCTGACGCCGGGAGAAACAGCGATGATCGCCGGCGATCTGGCGATGAAGGCCGCCGACGTGCACATCGGTTTTCTCGACCGGTTTAGCGGCGCGCTGGTGATCTACGGCTCGGTCGGCGCGGTGGAGGAGGCGCTTCTGCAGACCATCGGCGGATTAGGCCGCTTATTAAATTATACCTTGTGCGAATTAACGAAAAGTTAATTGAGAGCGACCATGAAGCGTATTGCCATTGTCGGCGCCGTCGGTGCAGGAAAAACCACGTTATTTAATGCCCTGCAGGGGAATTATTCCCTCGCCAGAAAAACGCAGGCGCTGGAATTTAACGATCGTGGCGACATCGATACACCCGGGGAATATTTCAGCCATCCGCGCTGGTATCACGCCTTAATTACCACCTTGCAGGATGTGGACACCCTGATTTATGTCCATGCGGCCAATGATACCGAAAGTCGCCTGCCACCCGGGTTGCTGGATATTGGCAGCCGAAAGCACCTTATCGTGGCGATCAGCAAAACGGATCTGCCGGATGCCAACGTCGCCGCGGTGCGGCAGCTGCTGGACGGGATGGGGTTTCAGGCGCCGGTTTTCGCCCTCAACGGTTGCGATCCGCAAAGCGTCGCGCCGCTGGAAAATTACTTGAGTGAGCTCAGCCAAAAGCAAAAGGAGGAAGGGCCAGGTGAAGAAACTCATTACCGCTAACGATATTCGTGCCGCCCACGCGCGCGGCGAACAGGCGATGTCAGTAGTTCTGCGCGCCAGCATTATCACCCCGGAAGCGCGCGAAGTCGCCGAGCTGCTGGGATTCACTATCACCGAAGACGATGGCGCCGCGCCGGCGGCGACAGCGGCGGACAGCGACAAAACGGAAAGCCAGCGGATCCGGGAAACCATCCTGGCGCAGCTGCCGGAAGGCCAGTTTACCGAAAGCCTGGTGGCGCAGCTGATGGAAAAGGTGATGAAGGAGAAGCAGTCCCTGGAGCAGGAGGCGATGCAGCCGGGATTTGAGGCAGTGACCGGCAAAGGCGGCATCAAAGTGATCGACGGCAGCAGCGTGAAGTTTGGCCGCTTCGACGGCGCCCAGCCGCACTGCGTCGGCTTAACGGACCTGGTGACTGACCAGGATGGCAGCAGCATGGCGGCCGGATTTATGCAGTGGGAGAACGCCTTCTTCCCGTGGACGCTGAACTACGACGAAATCGATATGGTGCTGGAGGGCGAGCTGCATGTGCGCCATCAGGGGGAAACGCTGGTCGCCAAAGCGGGGGACGTCATGTTCATCCCGAAAGGCTCCAGCATCGAATTCGGTACCCCGTCGACGGTGCGCTTCCTGTACGTCGCCTGGCCGGCAAACTGGCAATCGCTATGAACGATTTCATTACCGAAGCGTGGCTCAGAGCGAATCATACGCTCAGCGAAGGCGGTGAAATCCATCTTCCTGCCGATGCCCGCCTGACGCCCTCGGCGAGGGAACTGCTGGAAAGTCGGCATCTGCGGGTCAAATTTCTCGACCGCCAGGGGCGCCTGTTTGTCGAGGATGACGAACAGACGCCACAGCCGGTGCATGTCCTGACCAGCAGCGACCATCCGCCCCAGGCCTGCTGCGAGCTTTGTCACCAGCCGGTGGGCAAAAAGCCGGACACCTTAACTCATCTGACGGCCGATACCCTGGTGGCGAAAAACGATCCGCGGCTGGCCTTCCGCGCGGTGCTGGACAGCACCATCGCCCTGACGGTGTGGCTGCAAATTGAACTGGCGGAGCCCTGGCAGCCGTGGCTGACGGACATCCGTTCGCGGCTGGGCAACATCATGCGCGCCGATGCGCTGGAGGAACCGCTGGCGGCGCAGTCGATAGCCGGATTCAGCGAGGCGCAGCTGCATCGTCTGTCCCATCAGCCGCTGCGTTACCTGGGTCACGATCACCTGGTGCCGGAGGCCCGCCATGGGCGCGATGTCGCGCTGCTTAATTTGCTGCGCGGCAAAGTGCGCGAGGCGGAGGTGACCGCGGCGCAGGTGTTTATTACGCCGCAATTTGCGGTCCAGCGCGCCGATATTATGCAAGCGCTCAACCGCCTTTCCAGCGCGGTCTACGTGATGATGATCCTGGGCGTGACGGACTCGCCGCCGGCGCTCAGCCAACTGCAGCAGCTGGGAGGTGAAGATGATCATTGACCAGTGTCGCAAACTGGCGCTGCGCGCCCCCGCCAGGGTGGTGTTCCCGGATGCGCTGGACGTCCGCGTGTTGAAGGCGGCGCATTATCTGCAGCAGCAGGGCCTGGCGCATCCGATCCTCGTCGCCAGCCCCTTCGCGCTGCGGCAGTTCGCCCTTGGCGAACGTCTGCCGCTGACCGGGGTGCAGGTCATCGATCCGCACAGCAACCTGGCGATGCGCGAGGCGTTTGCCGCCGCCTGGCAGGCGCGCGCCGGCGATAAAGCGCCCGCTGACGCGGTCGACAAGCTGGCCGACCCGCTGATGTTCGCCGCGGCGATGGTCAGCGCCGGGCAGGCCGAGGTGTGTATCGCCGGAAATCTCTCGTCAACCGCCAGCGTGCTGCGGGCTGGTCTGCGCCTTATCGGCCTGCAGCCGGGATGTAAAACGCTCTCTTCGCTGTTTCTGATGCTGCCGCAGTATACCGGACAGCCGCTGGGGTTTGCCGACTGCAGCGTGGTGCCGCAGCCAACCGCGGCGCAGCTGGCGGATATCGCGATTGCCAGCGCCGAGACCTGGCAAGCGATCGCTGGCGAAGCGCCGCGGGTGGCAATGCTGTCCTTCTCGACACACGGCAGCGCCCGGCATCCCTGTGTGGCTAACGTCCAGCAGGCCACGGAGATCGTGCGTCAGCGGGCGCCGCAGCTGATGGTCGATGGCGAGCTGCAGTTTGACGCCGCCTTTGTACCGGACGTCGCTGCGCACAAAGCGCCCGGCAGCCCGCTGCAGGGCCGGGCCAATGTGCTGGTCTTCCCGTCGCTGGAGGCGGGCAACATCGGCTACAAAATCGCCCAGCGGCTGGGCGGATATCGCGCCATCGGGCCGCTGATCCAGGGCCTGGCCGCCCCGCTTCACGACCTCTCGCGAGGCTGTAGCGTAGAGGAAATTATCGAACTGGCGCTGGTGGCGTCGGTACCGCGCCAGACGGACGCAAGCCGGATCCCCGACTCGTCCACGCTGGTTGAATGAATGGTCCCCTTCAGGACCCCTTATGAGAGGAAAACACAATGGAAGCATTAGGAATGATTGAAACCCGGGGCCTGGTTGCACTGATTGAGGCCTCCGACGCCATGGTCAAAGCGGCTCGCGTCAAGCTGGTGGGAGTGAAACAGATCGGCGGGGGCCTGGTGACCGCCATGGTGCGCGGCGATGTCGCGGCGTGCAAAGCCGCGACGGATGCCGGGGCGGCGGCGGCTCAGCGTATCGGTGAGCTGGTCTCTGTACATGTCATCCCGCGCCCGCATGGCGATCTGGAAGAGGTCTTCCCGATTAGCTTCAAGGGCGACAGCAACATCTAACGGGGGAGGGGGTGCCGGAAAGTTCTGGCCGGATAAGACGCCAGCGCGTCGCTATCCGGCCATGAAAAGGCATGAATGCCGGATGGCGTTGCGCTTTTCCGGCCTGCACATCACACGCGGAGACGGACATGAAGCTGGCTGTGGTAACCGGATATGTGGTCTGCACCGTACGCCATGAAGGTCTGGCCCACGACAAACTGCTGATGGTGGAGATGCTCAATGCCCGCGGCGAGCCCGACGGGCAATGCGCGGTCGCCATCGACAGCATCGGCGCGGGATGCGGAGAGTGGGTACTGCTGGTCAGCGGCAGCTCGGCGCGACAGGCGCACGCACACGGCGCCTCTCCGGTCGATCTGTGCGTGATTGGTATCGTGGATGAGGCTGCGGCCGATGGTCAGGTGCTCTTCCATAAGTAGGGTGAAAAATCATGAATCAACAGGACATTGAACAGGTAGTGAAAGCGGTACTGCTGAAAATGAAAGACAGCAGCCAGCCTGCCGGCACCGTTCATGATATGGGCGTTTTTGCCTCACTGGATGACGCTGTCGCGGCGGCAACGGTGGCCCAGCAGGGATTAAAGCGGGTGGCGATGCGTCAGCAGGTGATTCAGGCCATTCGTGAGGCGGGTGAAAAGTATGCCCGTGAACTGGCGGAGCTTGCGGTGACGGAGACCGGCATGGGACGCGTTGAAGATAAGTTTGCCAAAAACGTGGCGCAGGCGCGCGGCACGCCGGGCGTGGAGTGTCTGACTCCGCAGGTGCTCACCGGCGATAACGGCCTGACGCTGATTGAAAATGCGCCCTGGGGCGTGGTGGCCTCGGTGACGCCGTCCACCAATCCGGCGGCGACGGTGATCAACAACGCCATTAGCCTGATTGCCGCCGGCAACAGCGTGGTCTTCGCCCCCCATCCGGCGGCGAAAAAGGTCTCGCAAAGGGCAATTACCCTGCTTAACCAGGCGGTAGTGGCCGCCGGCGGCCCGGCCAACCTGCTGGTGACCGTGGCGAACCCGGATATCGACATCGCCCAGCGTCTGTTTAAGTACCCTGGCATCGGCCTGCTGGTGGTGACCGGCGGCGAAGCGGTGGTCGAGGCGGCGCGCAAACATACCAACAAACGCCTGATCGCCGCCGGGGCTGGCAACCCGCCGGTGGTGGTGGATGAGACTGCCGATCTACCGCGCGCCGCGCAGGCGATCGTCAAAGGCGCCTCTTTTGATAACAACATTATCTGCGCCGACGAGAAGGTGCTGATCGTGGTCGATAGCGTTGCCGACGAACTGATGCGCCTGATGGAAGGCCAGCAGGCGGTGAAACTCACGGCGGCGCAGGCCGAACAGCTCCAGCCGCTGCTGCTGAAAAATATTGACGAGCGCGGCAAAGGCACGGTCAGCCGCGACTGGGTCGGTCGCGACGCGGGCAAAATCGCCGCGGCGATTGGTCTGCAGGTGCCGGCGCAAACCCGCCTGCTGTTTGTGGAAACGCCCGCCAGCCATCCGTTTGCGGTGACTGAACTGATGATGCCGGTGCTGCCGGTGGTGCGGGTGGCGAACGTTGAAGAGGCCATCGCCCTGGCGGTGCAACTGGAAGGCGGCTGCCACCACACCGCGGCGATGCACTCCCGCAACATCGACAACATGAACCAGATGGCGAACGCCATCGACACCAGCATCTTCGTCAAAAACGGGCCGTGCATCGCCGGGCTTGGGCTGGGCGGCGAGGGCTGGACCACCATGACCATCACCACCCCAACCGGGGAAGGGGTGACCAGCGCGCGCACCTTCGTTCGTCTGCGCCGCTGCGTGCTGGTGGATGCGTTTCGAATCGTATAAGGGATGAACATGGCGCACGACGAACAACGCTGGCTTTCGCCGAGACTACAAAAAGCCGCTGCCCTGTGTAACCAGGCGCCCGCCGCCAGCGAGTCGCCGCTGTGGCTGGGCATCGATTTGGGCACCTGCGACGTGGTGTCGATGGTGGTTGACCGTGACGGCCAACCGGTTGCGGTATGCCTTGACTGGGCCGACGTGGTGCGCGACGGCATCGTCTGGGATTTTTTTGGCGCCGTCACCCTCGTGCGCCGACATCTTGCGACTCTCGAGCAGCAGCTGGGCTGCCGCTTCACCCATGCGGCGACCTCGTTTCCGCCCGGCACCGATCCGCGCATTTCGATCAATGTCCTGGAGTCCGCCGGGCTGGAGATCAGTCATGTGCTGGATGAGCCTACCGCGGTGGCCGATCTGCTGCAGCTCGATAACGCCGGGGTGGTGGATATCGGCGGCGGCACCACCGGGATCGCCATCGTTAAACAGGGCAGGGTGACGTATTCGGCGGATGAAGCCACCGGCGGCCACCATATCTCCCTGACTCTGGCCGGGAATCGCGGCATCGGGCTTGAGGAGGCGGAGCAGTACAAGCGCAGCCACGCCGGGGAGATCTGGCCGGTGGTTAAGCCGGTGTACGAGAAGATGGCCGAAATTGTCGCCCGACATATTGCCGGACAAGGGATTGTCGATTTGTGGCTGGCAGGCGGCGCCTGTATGCAGCCGGGCGTGCATGAGCTGTTTCGTCAGCGCTTCCCGGCATTACCGGTGCATTTGCCGCAGCACAGCCTGTTTATGACCCCGCTGGCAATCGCCAACAGCGGGAGGGAAAAAGCGGAGGGGATGTATGCAAGCTGAACTGCAGACGGCGCTGTTCCATGCCTTTGATACGTTGAATCTTCAGCAAATGAAAAGCTTCAACGTTCCGCCGGTGACGCTGCACGGCGTCGGCGCGCTGGCGGCCTGCGGTCCGCAAGCGCAGTCCCGGGGCCTTAGGCATCTGTTTGTCATGGTTGACAGTTTTCTCCATCAGGCGGGAATGACCGCCGGGCTGGAGCGTAGCCTGGCGATGAAAGGGATTGCTATGACTCTCTGGCCCTGTCCCGCCGGCGAACCCTGCGTCACCGATGTCTGCGCCGCCGTCGCCCAGCTGCGGGACGCGCGCTGCGACGGCGTGGTGGCCTTTGGCGGTGGATCGGTACTGGATGCGGCGAAGGCGGTGGCGCTGCTGGTCGCCAATCCTGAGCAGACGCTGGGGGAGATGACGGAGCACAGCGAGTTGCGCCCACGTCTGCCGCTGATCGCGGTGCCGACCACCGCTGGCACCGGGTCTGAAACTACCAATGTGACGGTGATTATCGATGCGGTGAGTGGACGCAAACAGGTGCTGGCGCATGCCTCGCTGATGCCGGATGTGGCGATCCTCGACGCCGCGCTGACCGAGGGCGTCCCGCCGCATATCACGGCAATGACCGGGATTGATGCGCTGACCCACGCCGTCGAGGCCTACAGCGCCCGCCACGCCACGCCGTTTACCGACAGTCTGGCGATGGGGGCGATAGCCATGATCGGCGAGGCGCTGCCGAAAGCGGTGGGCTGCGGTCAGGATCTGGCGGCGCGGGAAAACATGCTGCTGGCTTCCTGCATGGCGGGGATGGCGTTTTCCAGCGCCGGGCTGGGGCTATGCCATGCCATGGCGCATCAGCCGGGGGCGGCGCTGCATATTCCACACGGTCTGGCCAACGCCATGCTGCTGCCAACGGTGATGGAGTTTAACCGCATGGTGCGCCGGGCGCGCTTCAGCCAGATCGGCCGGGCGTTAACCGGCAAGAAAACCGATGACCGCGAGGCTATCGCCGCCGTGCGCGAGCTGATCGCCGAGGTCGGTCTGACGATGCGGCTGACGGAGGCTGGCGCGACGTCCGCGCACTACGCCGCCTGGGCGCAAGCGGCGCAGGAGGACATCTGTTTGCGCACCAATCCACGCACCGCCAGCCGGGAGCAGATTATCGAGCTGTACGCGGCGGCGCGATAAATGCCGATTTTCCCGGAGGCGTGTGGCTGTGGCTTTCCCGGCTCGCGCTGCGCTTAGCCGGGCTACAGGATCACAGCCGTCTGCTATGCCGTAGCCCGGGTAAGGCGTTCACGCCGCGGCCCGGGAAAGTCGCCTGAGTGCGGCTAATGTCCCGGTATTCACAGTATCTACAAATCATAAATGACAGGGAGTAAGGGCTATGGGAATTAACGAAATCATCATGTACATCATGATGTTCTTTATGCTGATTGCCGCCGTGGACAGGATCCTGTCGCAGTTCGGCGGCTCGGCGCGCTTTCTCGGCAAACTGGGGAAAAGCATTGAGGGATCCGGCGGTCAGTTTGAAGAAGGGTTTATGGCGATGGGCGCGCTGGGCCTGGCGATGGTCGGGATGACCGCCCTGGCGCCAGTGCTGGCTCATCTGCTTGGTCCGGTGATTATTCCGCTGTATGAGATGCTCGGCGCCAACCCGTCGATGTTCGCCGGCACGCTGCTGGCGTGCGACATGGGCGGTTTCTTCCTCGCTAAAGAACTCGCGGGCGGCGACGTGGCGGCCTGGATGTACTCAGGCCTGATCCTCGGCTCTATGATGGGTCCGACCATTGTGTTCTCCATTCCGGTGGCGCTCGGCATTATCGAACCAACCGATCGCCGCTGGCTGGCGCTCGGCGTGCTGGCGGGCATTGTCACCATTCCCATCGGCTGTATCGCCGGCGGTCTGGTGGCGATGTATTCCGGGGTGGAGATCAACGGCCAGCCGGTAGAGTTTACCTTCGCGCTGATCCTGATGAATATGATCCCGGTGATCATCGTCGCCGTGCTGGTGGCGCTGGGGCTGAAGTTTATTCCGGAAAAAATGATCAACGGCTTCCAGATCTTCGCCAAATTCCTCGTGGCGCTGATCACCATCGGCCTGGCGGCGGCGGTGATCAAGTTCCTGCTCGGCTGGGAGCTGATCCCCGGGCTCGATCCGATCTTTATGGCGCCTGGCGACCAGCCCGGCGAAGTGATGCGCGCCATCGAAGTCATTGGCTCTATCTCCTGCGTGCTGCTCGGCGCTTATCCGATGGTGCTCCTGCTGACCCGCTGGTTTGAAAAGCCGCTGATGCGCGTTGGTAATCTGCTAAAAATCAACAATATGGCTGCCGGCGGCATGGTCGCTACCCTGGCGAACAATATCCCGATGTTCGGCATGATGAAGCAGATGGATACCCGCGGGAAAGTGATCAACTGCGCCTTCTCGGTGTCAGCGGCGTTCGCCCTCGGCGACCATCTCGGTTTTGCGGCGGCCAATATGAACGCCATGATCTTTCCGATGATTGTCGGCAAGCTGGTCGGCGGCGTTACCGCGATTGGCGTGGCGATGCTGCTGGTGCCAAAAGATGAAAACGTACCGGCGCCTGCCAACAACGAAGCGGAGGCGCACTCGTGAACACGCGCCAGCTGTTGAGCGTCGGTATTGATATCGGCACCACCACCACGCAGGTGATCTTCTCGCGCCTCGAGCTGGTGAACCGCGCGGCGGTTTCCCAGGTGCCGCGTTATGAATTCATCAAACGCGACATTAGCTGGCAAAGCCCGGTCTTCTTTACGCCGGTTGATAAACAGGGAGAACTGAAAGAGGCCGAGCTTGAGGCGCTGATTCTGGCTCAGTACCGGGCAGCAGGGATCGCTCCACAAGCGGTGGATTCCGGGGCGATCATCATCACCGGCGAAAGCGCGAAAACCCGCAATGCCCGCCCGGCGGTGATGGCGCTCTCGCAGTCGCTGGGTGATTTTGTCGTCGCCAGCGCCGGGCCGCATCTGGAGTCGGTCATTGCCGGACACGGCGCCGGGGCGCAGACCCTGTCCCGGCAGCGGATGTGCCGGGTGCTCAATATCGATATTGGCGGCGGTACCTCGAACTATGCCCTGTTTGACGCCGGAAACGTCAGCGCCACCGCCTGCCTCAACGTCGGCGGCCGCCTGCTGGAAACCGACGCTCAGGGGCGCGTGGTCCACGCGCACCCGCCGGGGCAGCGGATTGTCGATGCGCTGTTTGGCGCCGGCACTAACGTCCTGGCGCTGACCGCCGGGCAGCTGGCGCAGGTGGCGCGCCGGATGGCGGCGCTGATCGTCGAGGTGATCGACGGCACCCTCTCACCGCTGGCGCAGGGGCTGATGCAAACCGAAGTACTGCCTGCGGGTATTCAGCCGGAGGTGATTACCCTTTCCGGCGGAGTGGGGGAGTGCTACCGCCATCAGCCCGCCGATCCTTTCTGTTTTTCCGATATCGGGCCGCTGCTGGCCACGGCCCTGCATGAGCATCCGCGCCTGCGTGAGATGAACGTGCAGTTTCCTACGCAAACCGTGCGCGCCACGGTGATTGGCGCCGGGGCGCATACGCTGTCCCTGTCCGGGAGCACCATCTGGCTGGAGGGGGTTCCATTGCCGCTGCGCAATCTGCCGGTGGCTATCCCGCAGGATGCCGCCGATCTGCCGAACGCCTGGCTCCAGGCGCTGACGCAGCTCGATCTGGCTCCCGAGGCGGACGCTTACGTGCTGGCGCTTCCCGCTTCACTTCCGGTGCGCTACGCCACCTTACTGACCGTAATTGACGCCCTGCTGGCGTTTGTCGCCCGCTTTCCCAATCCCCGTCCGCTGCTGCTGGTGGCCGAGCAGGATTTTGGCAAAGCGCTGGGCATGCTGCTGCGGCCACAGCTTCCACACCTTCCGCTGGCGGTCATCGATGAGGTGAGCATCCGGGCGGGAGACTATATCGACATTGGTACGCCTCTTTTTGGCGGATCGGTTGTGCCGGTGACGGTGAAATCACTCGCATTTCCTTCCTGAGGGAACGACTTATGAAACTAAAGACCACATTGTTCGGCAATGTTTATCAGTTTAAGGATGTAAAAGAGGTGCTGGCGAAAGCCAACGAACTGCGTTCGGGGGATGTGCTGGCGGGGGTAGCGGCGGAGAGTTCGCAGCAGCGCGTGGCCGCCAAGCAGGTGCTCTCCGATATGACGGTGGCCGATATCCGTAATAACCCAGTGATCCCGTATGAGGAGGACTGCGTTACGCGCCTGATCCAGGATGACGTGAACGAAACCGCCTATCAGCGGATTAAACACTGGACCATCAGCGACCTGCGGGAATACGTGCTCAACGACGAGGTCACCAGCGACGATATCGCCTTTGTCCGCAAAGGGCTGACCTCCGAGGTGGTGGCTGCGGTGGCCAAGATCTGCTCCAACGCCGATCTGATCTACGGCGGTAAAAAAATGCCGGTGATCAAAAAAGCCAATACCACCATCGGTCTGCCGGGGACCTTTAGCTGCCGCTTGCAGCCGAACGATACCCGCGACGACGTGCAGAGTATTGCCGCGCAAATCTATGAAGGGCTCTCCTTCGGCGCGGGCGACGCGGTGATTGGCGTCAACCCGGTCACTGACGACGTGGAGAACCTGAGCCGGGTGCTGGATACGGTGTACGGGGTGATCGACAAGTTTAACATCCCGACCCAGGGCTGCGTGCTGGCGCACGTCACTACCCAGATTGAAGCCATCCGCCGCGGCGCGCCGGGGGGGCTTATCTTCCAGAGCATCTGCGGCAGTGAAAAAGGGCTTAAAGAGTTCGGCGTCGAGCTGGCGATGCTCGATGAAGCGCGGGCGGTGGGGGCGGAGTTTAACCGCATCGCCGGGGAGAACTGTCTTTACTTTGAAACCGGGCAGGGCTCGGCGCTTTCCGCTGGCGCTAACTTCGGCGCCGACCAGGTGACCATGGAAGCGCGTAACTATGGCCTGGCGCGGCACTACGATCCGTTCCTCGTCAACACCGTGGTGGGCTTTATCGGGCCGGAGTATCTCTATAACGACCGGCAAATCATTCGCGCCGGACTGGAAGACCACTTTATGGGCAAGCTGAGCGGCATCTCAATGGGCTGCGACTGCTGCTATACCAACCATGCCGATGCCGACCAGAACCTCAACGAAAACCTGATGATCCTGCTGGCGACCGCAGGCTGCAACTACATCATGGGCATGCCGCTCGGCGACGACATCATGCTCAACTACCAGACCACCGCCTTCCACGATACCGCGACCGTGCGCCAACTGCTGGGCCTGCGGCCGTCGCCGGAGTTTGAACGCTGGCTCGAAACGATGGGCATTATGGCAAATGGTCGCCTGACCAAACGGGCGGGCGATCCGTCACTGTTCTTCTGATGACGCGGGGATGACACATCATGGATCAAAAACAGATTGAAGACATTGTACGCAGCGTAATGGCGTCGATGGGACAACCACAGTCGCAGCCGCAGGCCCCCGCAGCGTCGACGCCGGCCTGCCATGCCGCCTGCGCCAGCGAAGCGGTGGTGGAAAGCTGCGCGCTGGACCTGGGCTCAGCGGAAGCGAAAGCCTGGATTGGGGTACAACATCCGCACCGCGCCGAAGTACTGACTGAACTGAAACGCAGTACCGCGGCGCGCGTTTGCACCGGCCGCGCCGGCCCGCGTCCGCGCACTCAGGCGCTGCTGCGCTTCCTGGCCGATCACTCGCGCTCGAAAGACACGGTGCTCAAAGAGGTGCCGGAAGCGTGGGTGAAAGCGCAAGGGCTGCTGGAAGTGCGTTCCGAGATTAGCGATAAGAACCTCTACCTCACGCGTCCGGATATGGGCCGTCGCCTCAGTCCGGAAGCGATTGATGCGCTGAAGGCGCAGTGCGTGATGGATCCGGATGTGCAGGTGGTGGTCTCCGATGGCCTGTCGACGGATGCCATCACCGCCAACTACGAAGAGATCCTGCCGCCGCTGCTTGCCGGCCTGAAACAGGCGGGTCTGAAGGTCGGGACGCCGTTCTTCGTGCGCTATGGCCGCGTCAAGATTGAAGATCAGATCGGCGAGATCCTCGGCGCGAAGGTGGTGATCCTGCTGGTTGGCGAGCGCCCGGGGCTCGGCCAGTCGGAGAGCCTCTCCTGCTACGCGGTGTACTCCCCGCGGGTGGCGACCACCGTCGAGGCCGACCGGACCTGTATCTCCAATATCCACCAGGGCGGCACCCCGCCGGTAGAAGCCGCCGCGGTGATCGTGGATTTAGCCAAACGCATGCTGGAGCAGAAAGCCTCCGGCATCAACATGAGCCGTTAAGGAGGCATCATGCCAGCATTAGATTTGATTCGACCCTCGGTTACCGCGATGCGCGTGATTGCCTCGGTGAATGACGGTTTCGCGCGCGAGCTTAAATTACCGTCGCATATACGTAGCCTCGGACTCATCACGGCAGATTCTGACGATGTGACGTATATTGCCGCCGACGAAGCGACAAAGCAGGCGATGGTGGAGGTGGTCTATGGCCGCTCCCTCTACGCCGGTGCGGCCCATGGTCCGTCGCCTACCGCCGGCGAAGTACTGATCATGCTTGGCGGCCCGAACCCGGCGGAAGTTCGCGCCGGGCTGGATGCCATGATGGCGCATATTGAAGGTGGGGCGGCATTCCAGTGGGCTAACGACGCGCAAGATACCGCCTTTCTGGCGCACGTGGTGTCGCGTACCGGCTCTTATCTTTCATCGGCCGCTGGCATCGCGTTGGGCGATCCGATTGCTTATCTGGTGGCGCCGCCGCTGGAGGCGACGTTTGGTATCGATGCGGCGATGAAGTCGGCCGACGTTCAGCTGGTGACCTACGTCCCGCCGCCATCGGAAACCAACTATTCGGCCGCCTTTTTGACGGGAAGCCAGGCCGCCTGTAAAGCCGCCTGCAATGCCTTTACCGATGCCGTTCTCGATATTGCCCGTCATCCTGTACAGCGTGCGTAATGGAGGGAGCGATGATCAATGCGCTGGGATTGCTCGAAGTGGAGGGCATGGTCGCGGCTGTAGACGCTGCGGATGCCATGCTTAAGGCGGCCAATGTGCGCCTGCTCAGTCATGAAGTGCTCGACCCGGGCAGGTTAACGCTGGTGGTGGAGGGCGACCTGGCGGCCTGCCGCGCCGCGCTGGATGCCGGGGCCGCCGCTGCCCGGCGGACCGGCTGCGTGATCAGCCGTCGGGAAATTGGCCGCCCGGAAGAGGATACCCAGCGGCTGATCGGCGGTTTTCAGCCACCGCCGCCAGCGCCCATGCCGCCTGCTGACCCGGCTTCATCGGAAGCCTTACTGACGCTGCTGGCTTCAGTTCGTCAGGGCATGACGGCCGGCGAGGTCGCCGCGCATTTTGCCTGGCCGCTGGATAAGGCCCGCCAGGCGCTGGAGCAGCTCTTTTCCGCAGGGACGCTACGAAAACGCAGTAGCCGCTATCGTCTCAAAAATCCATAACCTGTCGGAGGTGCCGGGAGCGGCTTGCCCCCGGCTTTAACGATTATGAAAAAGCGTCGTTCTGCAAATTTGCACCATCTCTGTTGCGAGGCGTTGCCGGAAGACACCAGGCTGACGCCTCAGGTTGAAATTGACAATATTCATCAACGACACACAACCGATGTGTATGAGCACGCCCTGACCATTACCGCCTGGCAACAGATCTACGATCAGCTGCATCCGGGGCAGTTTCGCGGCGAGTTTACCGAAATCCTGCTCGATGAGATCCAGGTCTTCCGCGAATATACCGGGCTGGCGCTGCGCCAGTCCTGCCTGGTCTGGCCGAACTCCTTCTGGTTTGGCATTCCGGCGACCCGGGGTGAACAAGGTTTTATCGGCTCGCAGTGTCTGGGCCGGGCAGAAATCGCCACCCGTCCCGGCGGTACGGAGTTCGAGCTCAGCACGCCGGATGATTACACCATTCTCGGAGTAGTGATTTCGCAGGAGGTGATTGCGCGTCACGCCAGTTTCCTGCACCACCCGGAACGGGTGCTACATATGCTACGCAACCAGTCAGCGCTGGCGGTCCGCGAGCCGCATAAGGCCGCGCTGTGGGGGTTTGTCCAGCAGGCGCTGGCCACCTTTAGCGAGCATCCGGATACCCTTCATCAGCCGGCCGTGCGTAAAGTCCTGCGGGATAATCTGTTGCTGGCGATGGGCACGATGCTGGAAGAAGCGCAGCCGATGGTAAGTGCAGAGAGCGTCAGCCACCAGAGCTACCGCCGCCTGCTGGCGCAGGCGCGCGAATATGTGCTGGAAAACAGCGCGGAGCCGTTAACCGTTCTCGATCTGTGCCAGCAGCTGTACGTCAGCCGTCGCACCTTGCAAAACGCCTTCCATGCGATACTGGGAATTGGTCCTAACGCCTGGCTCAAACGGATCCGCCTGAACGCCGTGCGTCGGGAGCTGATAAGCCCCTGGTCAGAGCGCGAGACGGTCAAGGAGGCGGCCATGCAGTGGGGATTCTGGCATTTGGGGCAGTTCGCCACCGACTATCAGCAGCTGTTTGCTGAGAAACCGTCGATGACGCTGCACCATCGCCTGCGCCAGTGGGTGTGAGGGAAGAGACTCCGCTACCGGGTGGCCAGCCGCCATCCGGCCGTTACAGCCAGTCGCGCACCTGAATAAACTCGCTCAGCGCCGCCTCGGGGCTGCCGGGCTCGGGCTGATAATCATATTCCCAGCGCACCAGCGGCGGCATCGACATCAGAATCGACTCCGTACGCCCGCCGGTCTGCAGACCGAACAGGGTGCCGCGGTCCCAGACCAGATTGAACTCGACATAGCGGCCGCGACGGTAGAGTTGAAAGTGGCGCTCGCGTTCGCCGTACGGCGTGGCTTTCCGGCGTTCGACGATAGGTAAATAGGCGTCAGCATAGCCGTTCCCGACCGCCTGCATAAAGGCGAAGCAGTGGTCAAAATCCGGGGTGTTCAGGTCGTCAAAGAACAGACCGCCGATGCCGCGCTGCTCCTGGCGGTGCTTGAGATAGAAGTAATCATCGCACCATTTTTTATAGCGCGGATAGACTTCCTCGCCGAACGGCAGACACAGATCGCGGGCGGTACGATGCCAGTGAACGGCATCCTCTTCAAAGCCGTAGTAAGGGGTTAAATCAAAGCCGCCGCCGAACCACCACACCGGGTCGGCGCCAGGCTTTTCGGCAATAAAGAACCGCACGTTGGCATGGCTGGTGGGCACGTAGGGGTTCAGCGGATGAACCACCAGCGAGACGCCCATGGCTTCAAAACTGCGTCCGGCCAGCTCCGGGCGGTGCGCGGTGGCGGAGGCAGGCATGGCGTCGCCATGGACGTGGGAAAAGTTGACCCCCGCCTGCTCGAACACCCGGCCTTCGCGCAGCACCCGGCTGCGTCCGCCGCCACCGCCTTCCCGCTGCCAGGCATCTTCAATAAACGGCGCGCCATCCACGGCGCTCAGCTGCTGACAGAGGTTGTCCTGGAGCTGGAGCAGAAAAGTTTTTACCTGTGCGGCATCGGGTTTCATTAACGTCTCTTCGAATGGGCTTTCTGGTTATCGAACCAGTGGAAATAGCTGATAATGCCGTTGGCAATCGCGGTGGCGATTTTCTGCCGGAAGGCGGTGGTGCCGAGTAGTTTCTCCTCGTTCGGGTTGGTGATAAACGAGGTTTCCACCAGCACAGACGGTATGGATGGTGACTTCAGCACCACGAACGCCGCCTGCTCGGTATTGCGGCTGTGCAGCTTATGTACCGGCTTGATCTTTTTCAGGATATGCGAGCCCAGCGTCAGGCTGTTTTTGATGGTGTCGGTCTGCACCAGATCGAACAGTACCTGCTGCAGCAGATGGTCTTTATCCGTCGCTTTCTTACCGGCGACCTCATCGGCGCGGTTTTCGCGATCGGAGAGGTATTTCGCCATGGCGCTACTGGCGCCGCGGTTTGACAGGGCGAACACCGAGGCGCCGGCGGCGCTCGGGTTGGTAAAACCATCGGCGTGGATTGACATAAACAGATCGGCGCCGTGCTGATGGGCGATCTCCACGCGGTCGTACAGCGGGATAAAGGTATCCCCGGTGCGGGTCAGGCGGGCGTCGATGCCGTTGCTGCGCAAAATGCTGCGCACGTTCTTAGCGATCGCCAACACCACATGCTTCTCTTTCGAGCCGTTATGGCCGATAGCGCCGGTATCGATGCCGCCGTGGCCCGGATCTAACATTACAATCCGGCGACCCCCGGCCTTTTTGGCGGCGGGTTTGCTATGTCCATTTGACGTTTTCAGTGGCTGTTCTTTTGCGCTGACCTGTGAGGCGACGCCGCTCAGCGTCATCGCAGCCAGCCCGGCTTTCAGCACCTGACGGCGCGAAGCAAGTATTTTTAAGGGTTTAAAAGTGCTCATTCGGCCTGAATTGTAAACAAGTGATGTCCAATGTTATATCGTATCGCGTTTGCCGTTACGACCATTCAAAATAAGAATTGTTTTACTTTTCATTTCAATACATGACAAAGTCATATTATGCCATTTTTTGTCGCTGATTTCGCCTGATATTGGCTATCAGTTATATTCGCGCCATAATCACTGTTTTTAACCGTCAATGGTGGGGAATACCATGGAGATTCGCGTTTTTCGCCAGCAGGATTTCGAAGAGGTTGTGACGCTGTGGGAGCGCTGCGATCTGCTGCGCCCGTGGAACGATCCGGAGATGGATATTGAGCGCAAGCTGAATCACGACGTCAGCCTGTTTCTGGTGGCGGAAGTGAATGGCGAAGTGGTCGGCACGGTGATGGGCGGATATGACGGTCATCGCGGATCGGCCTATTATCTCGGCGTCCATCCGGAATATCGCGGCCGGGGTATCGCGAACGCGCTGCTCAACCGTCTGGAGAAAAAGCTGATTGCCCGCGGCTGCCCGAAAATCAACATTATGGTCCGTGAAGACAATGATGTGGTGCAGGGAATGTACGAGCGGTTGGGCTATGAGTACGCCGATGTCCTGACCCTGGGCAAGCGCCTGATCGAAGATGAAGAATACTGAGTTTATCCCCGCCGATTTTGATGCCCATGGCCGTCTGCGCCTGCCTTTGCTTTTCTGGTGCGTGCTGTTGTTGCAGGCCCGCACGTGGGTGCTGTTTTTGATGGCCGGCGCATCGCGCCAGCAGGGCGACGCGATTCTTAATCTGTTCTATCCCGATCACGAGCGCTTCTGGCTTGGTTTACTGCCAGGCGTGCCGGCGGTGCTGGCCTTTCTGCTTAGCGGCTATCGTCAGCGCCTGCCGCGCCTGTGGCGGGCGATGCGCTGGCTGCTGGTGCTATCGCAAGTGCTGCTGTTGCTGTGGCAGCCGATGCTATGGCTGAGCGGCGAATCTCCCTCCTCGTTGACCATTGCGCTGCTGGTCGCGGATGGCTATGCCCTGTGGTGGCTGTTAACCAGCCGTCGCCTGGGCGCCTGTTTTCACCAGACCACCTTTTAATGGCACTTTTTGCCGATCGTGAACTCCAACATGCGTTGAATGACTCAGAAAGGATTGAGATATGAAATCGCTACGTGTAATGCTCTGTGCACTTCCGCTGGCGCTGACCGGCTGCTCCACGATGAGCGCAGTCAACTGGTCGGCGGCCTATCCGTGGAACTGGTTTGGCGCTTCCACCGAGGTGACCGAGCAGGGAGTGGGTAAACTGACGGCTTCCACGCCGCTCAATGAACAGGCGATTAGCGATGCGCTGGGCAGCGACTACCGTTTACGCAGCGGAATGAAGACCGATAAGGGCAATATCGTCCACTACTTTGAAGCGCTGAAAAACAACAGCGTGGCGCTGACCATCAATGGCGACAACGGTGCTATCAGCCGGATTGACGTGCGTGATGCGGATATCAAAACCGCCAGCGGCGTGAAAATCGGCACACCGTTTAGCGACCTGTACAGCAAAGCCTTCGGCAACTGCCAGAAAGGCAGCCATGACAACGGGGCGGTCGTCGAGTGTCAGGCCGAGGGGAGCCAGCATATCAGCTATGCCTTCACTGGCCACTGGAGCGGTCCGGACGAGCTGATGCCCTCCGACGATACGCTGAAAAACTGGAAGGTCAGCAAGATTATCTGGCGTCGCTAAATTGATCTGAAGAGACACGACAGCTCTGAAAAACGGTTACAATGGCGCGTTAGCAACGCGACAGCGTTGTGGTTGCATCATTTCAGGAGGAGCGATGTCTCAGGTTCAGAGCGGCATTTTGCCGGAACATTGCCGCGCGGCGATTTGGATTGAAGCCAATCTCAAAGGGGACGTTAACGCCCTGCGCGAAGCGAGCAAAATTTTTGTCGATAACGTGGCCACCTTCCAGGCTAAATTCCCCGACGCCAAACTCGGTGCGGTGGTGGCGTTCGGCAATAACGTCTGGCGTCAGCTGAGCGGTGGCGAAGGGGCGGATGAGTTAAAAGATTTCCCGGTCTATGGCAAAGGGCTGGCGCCGTCCACCCAGTATGACCTGCTGATTCATATTTTATCCGCCCGTCATGAAGTTAACTTCTCGGTGGCGCAGGCCGCGCTGGCCGCCTTTGGCGACGCTATCGACGTGAAAGAAGAGATCCACGGCTTCCGCTGGGTGGAAGAGCGTGACCTCAGCGGCTTCGTCGATGGCACCGAAAACCCGGCGGGGGAAGAAACCCGCCGCGAAGTGGCGGTCATTAAAGACGGCGTGGATGCGGGCGGCAGCTACGTGTTCGTCCAGCGCTGGGAGCATAATCTCAAACAGCTGAACCGCATGAGCGTGCCGGATCAGGAGATGATGATCGGCCGTACTAAAGACGCTAACGAAGAGATCGATGGCGATGAACGTCCGGTCACGTCGCACCTGAGCCGCGTGGACTTAAAAGAAGATGGCAAAGGGTTGAAAATCGTCCGTCAGAGCCTGCCGTACGGCACCGCCAGCGGCACCCATGGCCTCTATTTCTGCGCCTACTGCGCGCGCCTGTATAACATCGAGCAGCAGCTGCTGAGCATGTTTGGCGATACCGACGGTAAACGCGACGCGATGCTGCGCTTCACCAAACCGGTGACCGGCGGGTATTACTTCGCGCCGTCGCTGGAGCGTATCCAGGCGCTGTAATTTTTCCCCTCACCCTAACCCTCTCCCCAAAGGGGAGAGGGGACGGTAAGGTGCGGCTATGGGATCTGCGTGCGGATTCTTTTACTCCCTCTCCCTCAGTCAGAGGGGAGGGGTGAGGGCATTGGCGGCTCAGGCGCTTCAAGTATCGCCTCCATCACCGCATCTTCATGCTCTTCAAACTCATTATTCCAGAAGCGTAAAACACGCCATCCCTCGCTCTGTTGCCAGCGGGTGCGGCGTCATCGTGTTGGCCGCCGTCCAGTTCAATCGCCAGCCGTATTGCGCAGCAGGCGAAATCGAGAATATAGGGGGCATCGGGGTGTTGACGGCGAAACGTATCGCTAGCAAAACGGCGGTTGCGCAGTCAGTACCCTGGTCGACGTTCTGCGGGCGTTAAGCTACGTCTGAGCTGACGAGCAAATATCTGTGTGTTTTTCATATAAACACAGTGCACGCCTGGCTGCCGTTTGTCACAATGACCCGTCTAATCTGCGAGCCGCTTTCAGCTAAGCTTTGCCAGTTGCTTATTCTCTTTTCGACTTCCAAATCGCCAAACGGTATATAAAACCGTTACTCCTTTCGTACTCGTTATAAATATGATGATCATCAGAAAATGTTCAACGTTGATAAGGGTGCGCAATGGCCGTTAAATCACTGAAAAAAGGATATCTGGCGCTGGCGGCTTCCATGCTGCTGGTGGCGCAGGCGCAGGCGACGGAGCTGCTGAACAGCTCCTATGATGTCTCCCGCGAGCTGTTTGCCGCCCTTAACCCGCCTTTTGAGCAGCAGTGGGCGAAAGACAATGGCGGGGACAAGCTGACCATCAAGCAGTCGCATGCCGGTTCATCCAAGCAGGCGCTGGCTATTTTGCAGGGCCTGAAGGCGGACGTGGTCACCTACAACCAGGTGACGGACGTGCAGATCCTGCATGACAAAGGCAACCTGATCCCGGCCGACTGGCAAAGCCGTCTGCCGAACAACAGCTCACCGTTCTATTCGACGATGGGTTTCCTGGTGCGTAAAGGCAATCCGAAAAACATTCATGACTGGAACGACCTGGTTCGCTCTGACGTTAAGCTGATCTTCCCGAATCCGAAAACCTCGGGTAACGCCCGATACACCTACCTGGCGGCATGGGGCGCGGCGGATAAAGCTGATGGCGGCGATAAAGCTAAAACCGAACAGTTTATGACTCAGTTTCTCAAGAACGTCGAAGTCTTTGACACCGGCGGGCGCGGAGCGACCACCACCTTCGCCGAACGCGGCCTCGGCGATGTGCTGATTAGCTTCGAATCGGAAGTGAATAATATTCGCAAGCAGTATGAGGCGCAGGGATTTGAAGTGGTTATCCCGAAAACCAACATTCTGGCGGAGTTCCCGGTGGCCTGGGTCGATAAAAACGTCAAAGCCAATGGCACGGAAAAGGCGGCGAAAGCCTACCTGAACTGGCTCTATACGCCACAGGCGCAAACTATCATTACCGACTACTACTATCGGGTAAACAACCCGAAAGTGATGGATGCTCTGAAGGATAAATTCCCGCAGACCGAGCTGTTCCGCGTGGAAGATAAGTTTGGCTCCTGGCCTGAGGTGATGAAAACCCACTTCGCCAGCGGCGGCGAACTGGACAAACTGCTGGCGGCGGGGCGTAAGTAATGTTTGCTGTGTCGTCCAAGCGCGTGCTGCCGGGCTTTACCCTGAGTCTTGGCACCAGCCTGCTGTTTGTCTGTCTGATTTTGTTATTACCGCTCAGCGCGCTGGTGATGCAGCTGGCGCAGATGAGTTGGGCGCAGTACTGGGATGTGATCACCAACCCGCAGGTGGTGGCCGCCTATAAGGTGACGCTGCTGTCGGCGTTTGTGGCCTCGATTTTTAACGGCGTCTTTGGTCTGCTGATGGCCTGGATCCTGACCCGCTATCGTTTTCCGGGCCGCACGCTGCTGGATGCCTTAATGGACCTGCCGTTTGCGCTGCCGACGGCGGTAGCCGGTCTGACCCTGGCCTCGCTGTTTTCGGTGAACGGTATTTACGGGGAATGGCTGGCGAAGTTCGATATTAAAGTCACCTATACCTGGCTCGGCATCGCCGTGGCGATGGCCTTCACCAGCATCCCGTTTGTGGTACGCACCGTGCAGCCGGTGCTGGAAGAGTTGGGGCCCGAGTATGAGGAAGCGGCGGAAACGCTGGGCGCTACGCGCTGGCAGAGTTTCCGCAAGGTGGTGCTGCCGGAGCTGTCGCCGGCGCTGCTGGCGGGCATTGCTCTGTCGTTTACCCGCAGCCTCGGCGAATTCGGCGCGGTGATTTTTATCGCCGGCAACATCGCGTGGAAGACGGAAGTGACGTCGCTGATGATCTTTATTCGTCTGCAGGAGTTTGACTATCCGGCGGCGAGCGCCATCGCCTCGGTGATCCTGGCCGCCTCACTGCTGCTGCTGTTTTCCATCAATACCCTGCAGAGTCGCTTTGGTCGACGCGTGGTAGGTCACTAATGGCGGAAGTTACTCAATTGAAACGCTACGACGCGCCCCGTATCAACTGGGGAAAATGGTTTCTGATTGGCGTCGGGATGCTGGTCTCCGCCTTCATCCTTGTGGTGCCGATGCTCTACATCTTTATCCAGGCCTTCAGCAAAGGATTGATGCCGGTGCTGGAAAACCTGGCGAACCCGGACATGCTGCATGCCATCTGGCTGACGGTGATGATTGCGTTGATTACCGTACCGGTGAACCTGGTGTTCGGTACCTTGCTGGCCTGGCTGGTGACACGTTTTACCTTTCCGGGGCGCCAGCTGCTGCTGACGTTGCTGGATATCCCGTTCGCCGTCTCGCCGGTGGTGGCCGGTCTGGTGTATCTGCTGTTTTACGGCTCTAACGGTCCGCTGGGCGGCTGGCTTGACGCGCATAATCTGCAAATCATGTTCGCCTGGCCGGGCATGGTGCTGGCGACCATCTTTGTTACCTGTCCGTTTGTGGTGCGTGAGCTGGTGCCGGTGATGATGAGTCAGGGCAGTCATGAAGATGAGGCCGCGGTGCTGCTGGGCGCGTCCGGCTGGCAGATGTTCCGCCGGGTGACGTTGCCCAATATTCGCTGGGCGCTGCTGTACGGCGTGGTGCTGACCAACGCCCGCGCCATCGGCGAATTTGGCGCGGTGTCGGTGGTTTCCGGCTCGATCCGCGGCGAAACGCTGTCGCTGCCGCTGCAAATTGAACTACTGGAGCAGGATTACAACACCGTCGGCTCGTTTACCGCCGCCGCCCTGCTGACGTTAATGGCTATTCTGACCCTGTTTTTAAAGAGTATGTTGCAATGGCGTCTGGCCAATCAGAAAGAACGCGCGCAACAGGAGGGAAATCATGAGCATTGAGATTGCCAATATTAAGAAATCGTTTGGTCGCACCCAGGTGCTGAATGATATCTCGTTGGATATCCCTTCCGGACAAATGGTTGCGCTGCTGGGGCCCTCGGGCTCCGGAAAAACCACCCTGCTGCGAATTATCGCCGGTCTGGAGCATCAGACCAGCGGTCATATCCGCTTCCACGGTACCGACGTCAGTCGGATGCACGCTCGCGACCGTAAAGTGGGCTTCGTTTTCCAGCACTATGCGCTGTTCCGCCATATGACGGTGTTCGATAACATCGCCTTTGGCCTGACCGTGCTGCCGCGCCGCGAACGCCCCAATGCGGCGGCGATTAAAGCCAAGGTGACCAAACTGCTGGAGATGGTGCAGCTGGCCCATCTGGCGGATCGCTATCCGGCGCAGCTGTCCGGAGGCCAGAAGCAGCGCGTGGCGCTGGCGCGCGCCCTGGCGGTGGAGCCGCAAATTTTGCTGCTGGATGAACCTTTCGGTGCGCTGGATGCGCAGGTGCGTAAAGAGCTGCGCCGCTGGCTGCGTCAGCTGCATGAAGAGCTGAAATTCACCAGCGTGTTCGTCACCCACGATCAGGAAGAGGCGATGGAAGTTGCCGACCGGGTGGTGGTCATGAGCCAGGGCAACATCGAACAGGCCGATGCCCCGGAGCGCGTATGGCGTGAGCCGTCTACCCGTTTCGTGCTGGAGTTTATGGGGGAAGTGAACCGCCTGCAGGGGGTCATCCGCGGTGGACAGTTCCACGTCGGCGCCCACCGCTGGCCGTTAGGCTATACCCCGGCATACCAGGGGCCAGTGGACCTGTTCCTGCGCCCGTGGGAAGTGGACATCAGCCGGCGGACCAGCCTGGATTCGCCGCTGCCGGTGCAGGTCCTGGAGGCCAGTCCGAAAGGGCACTACACCCAATTAGTCGTTCAGCCTCTGGGGTGGTATGACGAACCGCTGAGCGTGGTGTTAACGGGCGATGAGGCGCCGTCCCGCGGCGAACGGCTGTTCGTCGGGCTGCAAAACGCGCGGTTGTACAACGGTACCGAGCGTATCGAGCCGCGCGGCGAGCTTGCTCTGGCGGAGTCGGCCTGATAGCTTAAATCAATGTGCTTTTGCCGGGTGAGGCTCTGCTTACCCGGTCTGGAATTATCACGCGTCTGCCAGGCCGGGTAAGCGAAGCGCCGCCCGGCTTTTTTATTGAGTAAAAATCGTGAATACACTCGAACAAACCATCGGCAATACCCCACTGGTCAAACTTCAGCGTCTGGGACCGGACAACGGCAGCGAAGTGTGGGTCAAACTCGAAGGCAATAATCCGGCCGGCTCGGTGAAAGATCGCGCCGCGCTGTCGATGATCGTCGAAGCGGAAAAGCGCGGCGAAATTCAGCCCGGCGACGTGCTGATCGAAGCGACCAGCGGCAACACCGGTATTGCGCTGGCGATGATCGCCGCGCTGAAAGGCTACCGGATGAAGCTGCTGATGCCCGACAACATGAGCCAGGAGCGTCGGGCCGCGATGCGCGCTTACGGCGCCGAGCTTATCCTGGTCAGCAAAGAGCAAGGGATGGAGGGGGCCCGCGACCTGGCTCTGGAAATGGCCCAGCGCGGAGAAGGCAAACTGCTCGATCAGTTTAACAACCCGGATAACCCCTACGCCCACTACACCACCACCGGGCCGGAAATCTGGCAGCAGACCGCGGGGCGTATCACCCACTTTGTCTCCAGTATGGGGACCACCGGCACCATTACCGGCGTGTCACGTTTTCTGCGTGAACAGAGTAAACCGGTGACCATTGTTGGCCTGCAGCCGGAGGAGGGGAGCAGTATTCCCGGGATCCGCCGCTGGCCGGCAGAGTATATGCCGGGGATCTTTAACGCTTCGCTGGTGGATACGGTGCTGGATATTCATCAGCAGGATGCCGAGAACATCATGCGTCAGCTGGCGGTGCGGGAAGGCATTTTCTGCGGCGTCAGTTCGGGCGGCGCGGTAGCGGGCGCGTTACGCATAGCCCGCGAAAATCCTGGCGCGGTGGTGGTGGCGATTGTCTGCGATCGCGGCGATCGTTACCTTTCCACCGGCGTGTTCGGCGAAGAACACTTTAGCCAGGGGGCGGGCATTTAATCATCAAGCAGGTCGGTGCCGTAGGAGTTATCGACGGTGCACAGCCAGCGTTCGCCCTGCTTCTGAAAGACATAGGTGGCGCGTCGCGTAACCTGGGATATCCCGTCCGCCGTCGGGATATCCAGCCGGGTCTCCATAATCACCAGCGCATTGCCGCCGCCTTCAATAACCTCCATTTTCCCCTGAGTCACCACCAGTCGGTGCTGGAAATAGTCGGCAATGGCGATAAAGGCTTTGCGGATATTCTCTTTCCCTCTGACCACCATGCCCGGTTTGACGACCAGCGCGGCGTCTTCTGCGTAATAACTCATCAGGGTATCGTAATCTTCCTGCGAGATAGCGCGATCGCAGGCTTCAATGACTGCTTTCAGTGCCAGGTCAGGGTGATGCATCTCTGGTGCTCCTTGTTGTGAGCGATTTGTCCGCCTCGGCGATCAGGGCATGCATGAAAGACTAGCCTGTTGTCGTTTATTTTTCATTAATTTGTCGGCAGCTGCCATCACTCCCCGATACGTTCGGTGGACTGCCTGCGTCAGGGGGCGTCTAAGGCCTGCGCAATATCGGCCGCCAGGCGGGAAATCTCAGCGTCACTCAGACGGCCCAGCGACAGGCGTAGCCCGTGGGAGGGCGTACGGATGCCAAACACCTCTCCCTCCCGGACCAGCCAGCCGGCGCGGGCCAGGCGTAAGGCGTAGGGCTGGCTCGCCGCTGGCAGCGGCAGCCAGAAATTGAGGCCATCCCCTGGCGTAGCATGGCTGTAGCCGTACCGGGCCAGCGCCGCCGCCAGTTTCTCATTCTGCTGGCGATAGTGACGACGGGTCTCCGTCATCGAGGCGATAAACGCCTCGTCGGTCAGGCAGGCCAGCGTCAGGTCTTGCAGCAGATGGCTGACCCACTGGCTGCCGGCGTTAAGCCGCAGGCGCAGCGCCGCTGAAGTAGCGGCATCGCTGGCGATAAAGGCCAGCCGTAGATCTGGTCCGAGGGTTTTTGACATCGAGCGCACCAGCGCCCAGCGTTGGGTGCTTGCAGGAAGAGGGGAGTGCCATGGCGTGGCCGACAGCAGGGCAAAATGGTCATCAACAATCGCCAGTACCTGCGGATAGCGGGCTAGCACCTCCCGCAGGGCATGCGCCCGGGTTTCCGTCAGGCTACAGCCGGTAGGATTATGCGCGCGCGGGGTTAAGATCACCGCCCGTGCGCCGTTGCGTAACGCCTCCTCCAGGCCGTCAGGATCCATCCCTTCGGCATCCATCGCCACCGGGCAGGGGGTAAAACCGGCGTAACGCACCATATTGATGCTGCTGAGAAAACAGGGATCTTCCACCACAACGCCGTCGCCGGGGAGCAGCAGAGCGCACAGCAGGCGCTCCAGGGCGTCTATCGCCCCGCTGGCGAGATTCACCGCAAAGGGAACGGCTATCTCTCTGGCAAACCACGCCTCGGCCCATTGGCCAAGCCGCGGCTCGATGGGCGCATCGCCATACAGGCGGGGCGTGCGGGCAATCTGGCCCAGATAGCGGGGTAAATCAGGCAGTCTGGCCGGATCCGGATTGCCGCTGGAGATATCGTTCAGCGGGGTCGTTGGGTCACCTCCCTCCAGCGCCGGCAGTGTGTCCCGCGCTTTAATGGCTGTACCGTTGCGTCCCTGACTGACGGCCAGCCCGGAGGTCACCAGCCGTTTATAGGCGGCGGCGACAGTGTTGCGATTCACTGCAAGCTGGCTGGCGAGTTCACGTACCGGCGGCAGAACCTCTCCGGGCTGCAACCCGCCGCTCTGCACCAGATGGCGGATGTTATCGAAGATTTCGCTGGCGGTTTTTCCGGCTAACATTATTGACCTATGACAAAATGGAATTTAGCATAGGACGAATCATAATCAGTGCGTGACCCGCTGTCCAGCGGGGGGAGAAAAGATGGGCCAGCAGGATGATATACAATCAGTGCTCTTTCACGACAAAAGCCGGGCGTCGGAAGTGGATATCGTCGCCGTGCAGTCGCAGGTAGTCTATGGCAGCGTCGGCAACAGCATCGCGGTTCCGGCGATTAAACAGCATGGTCTGCGCGTGCTGGCGGTGCCGACGGTGCTGTTCAGTAATACGCCCCATTATGAGACGTTCTATGGCGGCATTATTCCGGAAGAGTGGTTTGTCGGGTATCTGCAGGCGCTGGAGGAGCGCGACGCGCTGCGCGAACTGCGTGCGGTCACCACCGGCTATATGGGCAGCGCTGTGCAAATCGAACGCCTGGCGCAGTGGCTGACGCGCGTACGGGCCCGCCATCCCGGGTTATGCATTCTGGTGGATCCGGTCATCGGCGATGTCGACAGCGGCATCTATGTCAAGGCTGAGATCCCGGACGCCTATCGTCAGCACCTGCTGCCGCTGGCGCAAGGGATCACCCCCAATCTGTTCGAACTGGAGACGCTGAGCGGCCAGCGCTGTCGCGATCGGCAGGAGGCGGTCGCCGCGGCGCGAAGCCTGCTGTCGGACACCCTCAAATGGGTGGTGATCACCAGCGCGCCGGGAGAGGCCGATTCGACGATCAATGTGCTGGTGGTGACGGCCGATGCAGTGGAAGTGGTGGTTCACCCGCGGGTGGAGACAGACTTAAAAGGAACCGGCGATCTGTTCTGCGCGGAGCTGGTGAGCGGGTTGCTTTCCGGCCTGGCGCTGGGGGCAGCGACGCAGGCTGCTGCCCAGCGCGTGCTGGAGGTGATGAACTGGACTGCCGCCCAGGGTTGTGACGAATTGATCCTACCGCCGCTGGAGCAAAGCAGATGAAAAGCTATCGGTTAGTGATCCGCCAGCAGGGACGCATTGTTGGTCATTTTGATACGACAGGTGAGGCGGCGCTGGAGGATGCCTGCGTGGCGCGGTCGCTGTTCGGCCTGGCCGGTGGATATCAGTGCGAACTGCTGGTCGCTGACAGCGAGCGGCGAATTCTGGAGAGCACCCCGGAGGGATTGCGCGTCTTGTCTCGCGAGAAGTGCTATCGACCGGTAACCTGCGCGGTATAAAAAAAATGGCGCCTTTCGGCGCCATTTTTATGCAGCAAGCATTACTTCTTGATGCGGATTACCGGGGTTTCACCCACGGTCACGCTACCGGACAGTTTGATCAGCTCTTTGATCTCGTCCATGTTGGAGATAACCACCGGCGTCAGAGTCGACTTGGCTTTCTCTTCCAGCAGCGGCAGATCAAATTCGATAACCGGATCGCCGACTTTCACGCGCTGACCTTCTTCAGCGATGCGCTTGAAGCCTTCGCCTTTCAGTTCAACGGTATCAATACCGAAGTGAACGAACAGCTCGATGCCGCTATCAGATTCAATAGAGAACGCGTGGTTGGTTTCGAAAATTTTACCAATGGTACCGTCTACCGGCGCGACCATTTTGTTGCCAGTCGGTTTGATGGCAATCCCATCGCCCACAATTTTTTCCGCAAAAACCACATCCGGCACGTCTTCAATGTTGACGATCTCACCGGAGAGGGGAGCAACAATCTCAATAGTTCCGGTGTCTTTCTTGTCATCAGAAACCAGAGATTTCAATTTATCAAACAAACCCATGATCTTCTCCTAAGCAGTAATTTGGGCCGCGCATCTCGTGGATTAGCAGATTGTTTTTTCTTCAATGAACTTGTTAACCAGCGTCATTAACTCGTCCGTTGTCGGTTGAGCAAGAGCCTGCTCTGCTAATACTTTCGCATCTTCGAAGTTCGTATTACGAATAATCTTCTTGATGCGCGGGATGGAAATGGCGCTCATAGAGAATTCGTCCAGCCCCATACCCAGCAACAGAAGTGTAGCACGTTCATCGCCCGCAAGCTCACCGCACATGCCAGTCCATTTACCTTCAGCGTGAGAAGCATCAATAACTTGCTTAATCAGATTCAGTACAGACGGTGACATCGGCTGGTAAAGATGTGAAATCATATCATTACCACGGTCAACTGCCAGAGTATATTGCGTTAAATCATTGGTGCCGATACTAAAGAAATCAACTTCTTTGGCCAGATGACGAGCAATAGTCGCCGCAGCCGGTGTTTCCACCATCACGCCGATCTCAATGGATTCGTCAAATGCTTTACCTTCGTCACGCAGTTCCTGTTTGTAGATTTCGATCTCTTTCTTCAGCGCACGCACTTCTTCAACAGAGATGATCATCGGGAACATAATGCGCAGCTTACCGAAAGCGGAGGCACGCAGGATGGCGCGAACCTGGTCGCGCAGGATCTCTTTACGATCCATTGCAATACGCACGGCACGCCAGCCGAGGAACGGGTTCTCTTCTTTCGGGAAGTTCATGTACGGCAGCTCTTTGTCGCCGCCGATATCCATGGTACGGACGATAACGGCCTGAGAGCCACAGGCCTCAGCCACCGCTTTATAGGCCGCAAACTGTTCTTCTTCAGTTGGCAGCGCGTCACGGTCCATGAACAGGAATTCGGTACGATACAGACCTACGCCTTCGGCGCCGTTGCGCTCAGCACCTTCGACATCGCGAACGGTACCAATGTTGGCGCAGACTTCAACCTGATGGCCGTCGAGGGTAATCGCCGGCAGATCTTTCAGTTTCGCCAGTTCGGCTTTTTCTTCCGCAACCTGAGCCTGCAGACTACGCAGCGCTTCAATTTGCTCGTTAGACGGGTTGATCAGAACCTGGTTGTTCACCGCGTCGAGAATCAGATAGTCGCCGTTCTTCACCTGCGCCGTGATGCTGCCGGTGCCCACGATGGCCGGCAATTCCAGGGAACGCGCCATGATAGAGGTGTGGGAGGTACGACCGCCCGCATCGGTGATGAAACCCAGCACTTTATTCAGGTTCAGCTGTGCGGTTTCAGACGGGGTCAGATCGGCGGCGACGAGGATGACTTCATCCTGAATCGCACTCAGATCGATGATTGCCAGACCAAGGATGTTGCGCAGCAGGCGCTTACCGATATCACGTACGTCAGCCGCACGTTCTTTCAGGTATTCATCATCCAGCTCTTCCAGGGCAGTGGCCTGACCGTCGATAACTTCATTGGCTGCCGCGTCGGCAGTCATGTGCTTATCTTTAATCAGGGCTATGATTTCCTGCTCAAGCTCCTCATCTTCCAGCAGCATAATATGCCCTTCGAAGATGGCTTCTTTTTCTTCACCGAAAGTTTCACCAGCTTTGGTTTTGATGACCTCCAGCTGGGCGGAGGCCTTGGCGCGGCCGCTCAGGAAACGTTCGACTTCCTGATCAACCTTATCGGCAGAAATTTTCTTCCGGTCGATGACAATTTCATCTTCCTTCAGCAGCAATGCTTTGCCGAAGGCGATACCCGGGGATGCTAAAATGCCTGAAATCATAACCCTACCTTACTTGTGACTGATATGAAAAAGAACCCGTGAACTTACTCGAGTTCAGCCATCAGTTTAACCAGATGCTCAACAGCTTTCTGCTCATCTTCGCCTTCAGCGGAGAGGGTCACTACGGTGCCCTGGGTCAGGCCCAGAGTCTGCAGTTTGAACAGGCTTTTGGCGCTGGCGCTTTTGCCGTTGGAGGTTACAGTGATCTCAGAAGTGAAGCCTTTAGCTTCTTTAACAAACTGAGCAGCAGGGCGGGTGTGCAGACCGTTCGGAGCGGTAATGGTAACTTCTTGCTGGAACATTATATTTCCCCAACTTATAGGTTTAGTGTTGTGGACCTAAAGTCTAGTCTAACGACTCGACTTTAGCCTGTATTGTTAGCGCCGGCGTTACGTTTCCGGCCTTGGCGTCGGCAGCGCCTGGCGCTGCGAAGACCTGCGGGCCATTGACGTCTAGCACGTCATTAAACATTATGCCGCGAAAGGAAGACTTGAACCAAATCATAAAATCGATTCAGCTGGCGGAAATCCTCTTCTGAATAATTTCGCGCATCAAAATAAATGTGCTGGTTAAATACCAGACCCTACGAGGTGAATCAATGCCAGGAGGGGTAAAACTTTGACGTGTGCCACAAAAAAGCACCCGAAAAGGTGCTTTTTTACACATTATTTACAAGCTGGCACTACTGTTGCAGCTCTTTCTCAGTGAAGAGATCGGCGAACAGCGCGGTGCTTAAATAACGCTCACCTGAGGAAGGCAGGATAACCACAATATTCTTATTGGTAAAGGCCTCATCTTCCTGCAGCTTCAGCGCGGCGGCAACGGCGGCCCCGGAAGAGATACCCGCCAGGATGCCTTCTTCTTCCATCAGGCGGCGCGCCGTGGAAATAGCTTCCTCGTTGGTAATGCCGATCACTTTGTCGACCAGCTTCAGATCCAGGTTGCCAGGAATGAAGCCGGCGCCGATACCCTGAATTTTGTGCGGACCCGGCTTGAGCTCTTCCCCCGCCAGCGCCTGGGCGATCACCGGGGAATCGGTCGGTTCAACGGCGACGGTGATCAGATCTTTTTTACCTTTGGTGTTTTTGATATAGCGGCTGACGCCGGTCAGCGTTCCGCCGGTACCTACGCCGGAGATAAACACATCCACCTGACCATCGGTATCTTCCCAGATTTCCGGGCCGGTAGTCTTCTCGTGGATTTCCGGGTTAGCCGGGTTGCTGAACTGCTGCAGCAGCAGGAATTGTTCCGGGTTGCTGGCGACAATCTCTTCCGCTTTCTGGATAGCGCCTTTCATGCCTTTGGCGCCTTCGGTCAGCACCAGGTTGGCGCCCAGGGCTTTCAGCAGCTTACGACGCTCGATGCTCATGGTTTCCGGCATGGTTAGCGTCAGTTTGTAGCCGCGGGCCGCCGCCACGTAGGCGAGGGCGATACCGGTGTTGCCGCTGGTCGGCTCGACCAGTTCCACGCCAGGTTTCAGAACGCCGCGCTTTTCAGCATCCCAGATCATATTGGCGCCGATACGGCATTTTACGCTAAAGCTCGGGTTACGAGATTCTACCTTTGCCAGGATACGGCCATTACCGATGCGGTTCAGTCGTACCAGCGGCGTATGACCGATAGTCAGGGAGTTGTCTTCAAAAATCTTACTCATGGCCCGTCCTTAACTGTATGAAATTTGGGGGTACGGCATCAGCATACCCGCTTAAAGAATATGCGGAAGTAAGGATTTAGCATATCTATATGCGGAAGGGAAATAATGATAAGCAAGAAGGAATAAGCGCGATATAAGGGAGCGGCCTTTGCCGCCCCCAAGTGAAGGTGTTACCGCTATTTCCAGCTGGCGTGTCTATCGCGATAGCAATCGACCCACATGGCGGTGGCGCCGCAGATAGCCACCGGAAGGATCACCAGGTTTAACACCGGGATCATTGTGAACAGGCTGGTGAGCGCCCCAAACTGCATATTCATCACTTTGCGACTGCGCAGCGCTTCGCGCATGGTTTTGAAGGGAACCTTGTGATTATCAAAGGGATAATCACAGTATTGAATCGCCAGCATCCATGCGCTGAACAGGAACCAGAGTACCGGGGCTACCGTCTGGCCAACGCCGGGAATAAAGTAGAGCAGCAACAGCACGATGGCGCGCGGCAGATACCAGGCCAGCTTCTGCCACTCACGCTTCATAATCCGCGGAATATCTTTCATGATACCAAAGACGCCGACGTCCGGCGGGGTAGCGCCGGTCAGGCGCGCTTCCAGCTGTTCCGCCAGCAGGCCGCTGAACGGCGCGGCTATCCAGTTGGCGATCGTCGAAAAGAAGTAGCCAAACACCAGCAGGATTGAGAGCACTACCACCGGCCACAGCAGGTAGTTTAGCCACTGCAGCCAGTCCGGCACATGGCTCATCAGCGAGGGGATCCAGCTGCCGAGACGGGTAAACAGCCACCAGAAGGCTGCGCCCATCAGCAGTACGTTAACCAGTAAAGGCAGGAAGACATAACGCCGTATGCCCGGCAGCCCGATGAGTTTCCAGCCCTGCGAAAAATAATAAACGCCGCTGCGCGGGGTCGGTGCGGATGATGAAACCATAGCCAGGCATTGCTCCTTTTTTAACATCCGGTGTGAATGCTCGCTTATTTTATCGGGTCGTCAGACAATAACCAGTTAGGAAATGTTCGAAAAAACAGCAAAAAGCACGATTTAGTTCATCTTTATGTGGTGAAAGCGACCGACGCACTTGCACTTGAGGTAATCGGCAAATACTCTTAGTGAGTAAATGTTTGCCGTGGTGGCAAGGTGTTAGAACAACAGAGAATATAATGATGCAGGATTTGCGTCTGATATTAATCATTGTTGGCGCGATCGCCATAATCGCTTTACTGGTACATGGTTTCTGGACCAGCCGTAAAGAACGTTCTTCGATGTTTCGCGATCGCCCACTGAAACGTATGAAGTCGCGCGACGATGAGTCGGAAAACGACGACTTTGATGATAATGTTGAAGGCGTAGGAGAAGTCCGCGTTCATCCGGTGACTCACGCCCCGCACGGCGCGCATGGGGAGCATGAAGCCCCTCGTCAGGCGCCGCAGCACCAGTACCAGCCGCCTTACGAGCGCCAGATGCAGCAGCCTGCGCGTCCTGAAGAACCGGTTCGCCAGCCGCCGCAGCCGCCGCGCCAGGCCCCGGTTCCACCGCAGCAACAGCCTGCGCCGCATGCGGCTCCGCAGACTGGCTGGCAACAGCCGCAACCTGCGCAGCCGCCCGTACAACCGCAACACCAGCCGCAGCCTGTTGTGCAGCAGCCTGTCGCGCCGCAACCGGTGACGCCGACCGTCGCTCAGCCGCAGCCAGCCGCCCCGCAGCAGCCTGCGCCACAGCCTGTTGCCGCGTCGCAGCCCGCCGTCGCGGAACCGCAGCCGGTAGAGCCGCAGCAGCCCGCCGCGCCGCAGCCGAAAGAGCGCAAAGAGACGGTCATTGTGATGAACGTCGCCGCGCATCATGGCGCCCAGCTTAACGGTGAAGTGCTGATCAACAGTATCCAGCAGGCCGGCTTTAAGTTTGGTGAAATGAATATTTTCCACCGCCACCTAAGTCCGGACGGCAGCGGTCCGGTGTTGTTCAGTCTGGCCAACATGGTGAAACCGGGAACCTTCAATCCGGACAGCATGGCGGATATGATGACCCCTGGGGTGACTATCTTTATGCAGGTCCCTTCCTACGGCGATGAATTGCAGAACTTCAAGCTGATGCTGCAGTCTGCGCAGTATATCGCTGACGAAGTGGGCGGCGTGGTGCTTGACGATCAGCGTCGCATGATGACGCCGCAAAAACTGCGTGAATACCAGGATCGTATTCGCGAAGTGAAAGACGCGAACGCCTGACGTTCCGCGTTAACTCAATTCCTTCTCAACCCCCGCCTGTCGGGGGTTTTTTATCATTGATGGTGTGATATGGAACCAATCGAACAACAACTGACTGAACTGCGAACCACGCTTCGCCATCATGAATATCTGTACCACGTTATGGACGCGCCGGAAGTGCCGGATGCGGAATATGACCGCCTGATGCGCAAGCTGCGCGAGCTGGAGAGCCAGCACCCGGAGTTGATTACCCCGGATTCGCCAACACAGAGGGTGGGGGCGGCGCCACTCACCGCCTTTAGCCAGATCCGCCATGAAGTGCCGATGCTGTCGCTGGATAACGTGTTTGACGAAGAGAGCTTTCTCGCCTTCAACAAGCGGGTACAGGATCGCCTGAAAAGCACAGATCATCTTACCTACTGCTGCGAGCTTAAGCTCGACGGCCTCGCGGTGAGCATTCTCTACGAAAACGGCGTGTTGGTGCAGGCGGCAACCCGCGGCGACGGCACCACCGGCGAAGATATTACCTCTAACGTGCGAACTATTCGCGCCATCCCCCTCAAGCTGCATGGCGAGAATATTCCTGCACGCCTTGAGGTACGTGGGGAAGTGTTCCTCCCGCAGGCCGGGTTTGAAAAAATCAATGAGGAAGCTCGCCGCACCGGCGGGAAAGTGTTTGCTAACCCGCGTAATGCGGCAGCGGGTTCGCTGCGCCAGCTCGATCCGCGCATCACTGCGAAGCGACCGCTTACTTTCTTCTGCTACGGCGTGGGCGTGCTGGAGGGCGGCGAGCTGCCGGCCAGCCACTCGGCTCGGTTGCTGCAGTTCAAAGCATGGGGGCTGCCGGTGAGCGATCGTGTCACCCTGTGCCATACCCCCGAGGAAGTGCTTACTTACTATCGTAAAGTCGAGGAAGAGCGTCCCCACCTGGGCTTTGACATTGATGGCGTGGTGATCAAAGTCGATTCGCTGGAGCTGCAGGAACAGCTGGGTTTCGTCGCCCGCGCGCCGCGCTGGGCCGTGGCCTTTAAGTTCCCAGCACAGGAGCAGATGACCTTCGTCCGGGACGTGGAGTTCCAGGTGGGCCGCACCGGGGCGATTACGCCGGTGGCGCGTCTGGAGCCGGTCCATGTTGCCGGCGTGTTGGTGAGCAATGCCACCCTGCATAATGCCGATGAAATTGAACGCTTAGGCTTGAAAATCGGCGACAAGGTGGTGATTCGCCGGGCAGGCGATGTGATCCCGCAGGTGGTTAACGTGGTGCTTTCCGAGCGTCCTGCGGATGCCCGGGATGTCGTCTTCCCGACCCACTGTCCTGTATGTCAGTCAGACGTTGAACGGGTGGAAGGCGAGGCGGTAGCCCGCTGTACGGGCGGTCTGATCTGCGGCGCGCAGCGCAAAGAGTCGCTCAAGCACTTCGTCTCCCGTCGCGCGCTCGACGTTGACGGCATGGGCGACAAGATCATCGACCAGCTGGTGGAGAAAGAGTACGTCCATACCCCGGCGGATCTGTTCCGGCTGACGGCGGGGAAACTGACCGGGCTGGATCGAATGGGGCCGAAGTCCGCGCAAAACGTAGTCAATGCCCTCGAGAAAGCCAAAGAGACGACCTTCGCACGCTTCCTCTACGCCTTAGGTATTCGCGAGGTAGGAGAAGCGACAGCGGCGGGCCTGGCGGCGCATTTCGGCACTCTCGAAGCCCTGGAGCAGGCTTCCATTGAGGAGCTACAGAAAGTTCCTGATGTCGGCATCGTCGTCGCTACCCATACCTTCAACTTCTTTGCCGAAGAGAGCAACCGCGATGTCATTGCGCAACTGCTGGCGGAGGGGGTTCGCTGGCCTGCGCCGGTGGTGGTGAAGGCGGAAGAGATTGATAGCCCGTTTGCAGGCAAAACCGTGGTCCTTACCGGCAGCCTCAGCCAGCTGTCGCGCGATGACGCCAAAGCGCGTCTGGTGGCGCTGGGGGCGAAGGTGGCAGGCAGCGTGTCGAAGAAAACCGACCTGGTGATTGCCGGCGAAGCGGCGGGGTCTAAGCTGGCGAAAGCGCAGGAGCTGGGCATCGAGGTGATTGACGAAGCCGAAATGATGCGTCTGCTGGGAGAATAACGTGGATAAAGCGCAGCTGGTCGAGATAGCCAATACCGAAATGCCGTTCGGTAAATACAAGGGACGTCGCTTAATCGATGTCCCGGAAGAGTATTTATTGTGGTTCGCGCGTAAGGATCAATTCCCTGCCGGGCATCTTGGCGAGCTGATGGCGTTGACCCTGCTGATTAAAACTGAGGGGCTGAGCGATCTGGTCCAGCCCCTGAAGAAAGCGCGTTAGGCTTTGGCCGCGTTGGCCTTTTCCTCAGCGAGACGCGCATCGGTTTGCTGCTTGTAGCGCCGCGCCAGCACCGCGCAGACCATCAGCTGGATTTGGTGGAAGATCATCAACGGCAGCACCATGATGCCGAGGATGGAGGTCGGGAAGAGAATATTGGCCATCGGAATGCCGTTGGCCAGGCTCTTTTTCGAACCGCAGAAGACGATGGTAATCTCATCGGCTTTGTTAAAGCCGCAGCGGCGGGCGACAAAGACGTTGACCGCGATGACGATGGCCAGCAGCACCAGGCTGACCACCACGATAAACAGCAGCGATCCCAGACCGACTTTATGCCAGATGCCATTCACCACCGCCTCGCTAAAGGCGGAGTAAACCACCAGCAGAATCGAGGTCTGGTCGGTCTTACCAATCCACTTCTTATGCTTCGCCACCCAGTCGCCAATCCACGGCCGCGATAAGTGACCGAGCACGAAAGGCAGCAGCAGCTGCAGCATAATTTTACCGACCTGCTCCAGACTGCCGCCTGCGCCGTGAAGGTTCATCAGGACCCCCACCAGTAGCGGGGAAACAAAGATCCCCAGCAGGCTGGAGGCCGAGGCTGAGCAAACCGCAGCCGCGACGTTGCCCCCGGCCAGCGAAGTAAAGGCGATAGCGGATTGCACGGTGGCCGGCAGAATGCACAGATAGATAAAGCCGCTGTAGAGCATCGGATCGACATTCACCGGCGCCCACCAGGCAAACAGAACCCCGAGTAGCGGGAAGAGAATAAAGGTGCTGCACATCACCCATAGATGCAAACGCCAGTGGCTGCCGCCGGCGATAATCGCCTCCCGGGAGAGTTTAGCGCCATGCATAAAGAACAGCAGCGCGATGGCGGCGGTGGTCAGATGTTCAAAGAAGGGGACGAAAGCGCCACGGGCCGGGAAGAATGAGGCCAGCAGGACAACGGTGATTAGCGTTGCCGTAAACGGATCGAGAATACGGAAAAGTTTCATAAACGCTCCTGAAAAGAGATGCGCTATTGTGCTTTTTTTCATTTGAGAAATAAAATTGATTTATTGCATCTATTCATGAATAAAAAAGATGAATTACTCTCTGCGTCAGTTAAAAGTATTTGTCACCGTCGCCCGGGCCAGAAGCTTCAGCCGGGCAGGGGAGATGATTGGCTTAAGTCAGTCGGCCGTCAGCCATAGCGTCAAGGAGCTGGAGCATCAGACCGGCGTCCGTCTGCTCGACCGTACTACTCGCGAAGTGGTGCTCACCGAGGCGGGTCAGCAGCTGGCGGGCAGGCTGGAACGTTTGCTTGATGAGTTGACGATTACCCTGCGTGACGCCGGGCGGGTAGGCCAGCAGCTGAGCGGCACCGTCAAGGTCGCCGCCAGTCAGACGATTTCCGCCCACCTTATTCCGCAGTGTATTGCTCACAGCAATCGTCGTTATCCCGATATCGATTTTGTGCTGCACGATCGGCCCCAGCAGTGGGTGCTGGAGAGTATCCGCCAGGGGGAAGTGGATTTTGGCATCGTGATTGATCCGGGCCCGGCGGCAGACCTTCAGTGTGAAGTGGTTCTGGCGGAACCATTTTTGCTGCTCTGCCGGGAGGATCATCCTTTTGCCAGCCTGACAGAAGTGCCGTGGCTGGCGCTGCAGGATGAAAGGCTAATCCTGCAGGATTATGCGTCCGGCAGCCGCCCGCTGATCGATGCGGCCCTCAGCAGGCTGGCTATCCGGGCGAACATCGTCCAGGAGATTGGCCACCCGGCAACGCTGTTTCCGATGGTAGAATCGGGAATTGGCATCAGCGTTCTGCCGGCACTGGCGCTACCGTTACCGCAGGGGAGCCATCTGACGGTGAAACGGCTGACTCCGGTGATGGAGCGGCAGCTGATGCTGGCATGCAGGAAAAATCGCTCGCTGTCGACCGCCGCTCAGGCGTTATGGGAAATTGTGCGTGAAGAAGGGGAGAATTTAACCGCCGCCAGGGTTGAAGATCCGCTATATCAGCGCTGACAGAGGGGATTGCTGCGGAGGGACTCGTGGCAGGGCCATGTTCCGCGCAAAGCAAAAAGGCGCCTTTAGGGCGCCTTTTTACATTGGTGGGTCGTGCAGGATTCGAACCTGCGACCAATTGATTAAAAGTCAACTGCTCTACCAACTGAGCTAACGACCCGAGTGGTGGGTGATGACGGGATCGAACCGCCGACCCCCTCCTTGTAAGGGAGGTGCTCTCCCAGCTGAGCTAATCACCCCCGCTGTGTGGAGTCGCATTATAGGGAGAGTTGAAAATGAGTCAACGCCTTTTCTAAAGAATTCGTTCGTTCGTCGTAAAATTAAACAAAGCGATCGCGAAACCGGCGCCATAGCATGATTTATAAACAAAAATGGCAAACCGTGACGTTCCGATGGGAACAACATTGAGGAATCAGCCCACGGTGTTAGAATATTGACCCATAATTTCCACCGGACATTGCCGGCTATCGGCATCTTTATTAAACGTAAGGCCAATTCATGAAAATCAAAACTCGCTTCGCGCCAAGCCCAACCGGCTATCTGCACGTTGGCGGTGCGCGTACTGCTCTCTATTCCTGGCTTTTTGCCCGTAACCACGGCGGTGAGTTTGTGCTGCGTATTGAAGACACCGATCTCGAACGCTCCACCCCGGAAGCAATTGAAGCCATCATGGATGGCATGAACTGGCTGAATCTGCAATGGGACGAAGGCCCCTATTTCCAGACCAAACGTTTCGATCGTTATAACAACGTAATCGATGAGATGCTGGAAGCCGGTACCGCTTACAAATGCTATTGCTCGAAAGAACGTCTGGAAGCGCTGCGCGAAGAGCAGATGGCGAAGGGTGAGAAGCCGCGTTACGATGGCCGCTGCCGCCATAGCCACGAGCACCATGCTGATGATGAGCCGTGCGTCGTGCGTTTCGCCAACCCGCAGGAAGGTTCGGTTATTTTTGACGATCAGATCCGCGGACCTATCGAGTTCAGCAACCAGGAACTGGACGATCTGATCATTCGCCGTACCGATGGTTCCCCGACCTATAACTTCTGCGTGGTGGTAGATGACTGGGATATGGCGATCACTCACGTGATCCGCGGCGAAGATCATATCAACAACACGCCGCGCCAGATCAACATCCTCAAAGCGCTGAATGCGCCGGTGCCTGTTTATGCGCACGTGTCGATGATCAACGGCGATGACGGTAAAAAACTTTCCAAGCGCCACGGCGCAGTGAGCGTGATGCAGTATCGCGACGACGGCTACCTGCCGGAAGCGCTACTCAACTATCTGGTGCGCCTGGGCTGGTCTCATGGCGATCAGGAGATTTTCACTCGCGAAGAGATGATTGAGTTCTTCTCGCTGGGCGCGGTGAGCAAATCCGCCAGTGCCTTTAACACCGATAAACTGCTGTGGTTAAACCATCACTATATCAATACCCTGCCGGCGGAGTATGTGGCAACGCATCTGCAGTGGCATATCGAGCAGGAAAATATCGACACTCGCAACGGCCCGCAGCTGGCTGAGCTGGTGAAACTGCTGGGCGAGCGTTGCAAGACGCTGAAAGAGATGGCCCAGAGCTGCCGCTACTTCTATGAAGAGTTCGCTGAATTCGATGCCGACGCCGCGAAAAAACATCTGCGTCCAGTGGCGCGTCAGCCGCTGGAAGTGGTTCGCGATAAGCTGGCGGCGATTAGCGACTGGACGGCGGAAAACGTCCATCACGCGATTCAGGCAACTGCTGATGAGCTGGAGGTGGGGATGGGTAAAGTCGGTATGCCGCTGCGCGTGGCGGTTACCGGGGCAGGGCAATCTCCTGCGCTAGACGTTACTGTCCATGCTATCGGTAAATCCCGTAGCGTAGATCGTATCAATAAAGCGCTGGCTTTTATCGCTGAACGCGAAGGCCAGGCGTCCTGACGGCGTCGCAGCTGAAACAACGGCAGGTTACCCTGCCGTTTTTTTTGTCTGTTATTCCGGACTGGCGATGCCGAGGCGGGCAAGAAAACCGCTAATCCCTTCCCGGGCCAGCAGATCGCGGAGCTGCAGCTGTTCTGCCGGAGTCATCAGCTGTAGGGTTTCCGTGATTTGCCGCCAGATCGCGTCTGCCTCATTGACCAGGTATGCACCTGGCGATTCCGCGAGATGATTGTCGGTAAGCAGATGGCGTCTGGCAGGGATGTTGGTCAGAAACTCGCGTACCGGTTGGTCGATAACCACCAGTCGCGCTCGCCCCCCTTTAACGCCGGGTATTGCTTCGGTGCGCCATTGTTTCTCGCGAACCCAGCGATTGATCGTTTGTCTGGCCAGCCCCAGGCAGTCGGCAAGCTCTGCGGGCGTCATTTTATCTTTCAGTTTCATCATGGTTTACCGATCGCGGATCCCTAACCGAAGCAGTAACCCGGTGATCCCCTCGCGCAGCAACAATGACATAAGCTGCTTCTGCTCGCTGGGGGTGAGTTCTTTACTGAGGGTCAGCAGCAGCGATTCCAGATCGCTATCATGGGGAGAATAGATGCCGGGCGTCTCCGCCACGCGCTGGGCGCTGCGGATAAACTCCCTGACTTGCTCATTGACATGGACCAGGCGCGCTTTGCCGCCCTGGACGCCAGGTCGCGGAGAGGTTTGCCAGCCTTCTTTCCGCACCCACTTATTGATAGTTTGCCGACTGTAGCCGGTTAGATGGGCTATTTCTTCAGGTGTCATTCGTTCCTTGAGCATACTATTTCCTGAGTAAATGTATGGGAATTAGCTGCCCATGTTATAGCATCCTTTTACGTGAAAAGGTGACCTGTTTAACTTCTGACTGCGATAAGGCTCGCAATGTCAGCAAGTTGCCTGCTTTTTCAGCGATTGAATCGGGAAGGATAATTTTGCCGTTGACACCTGAGCGAGGAATTCATATTATGCCGCCCGTCAACACGACACGCTTTACGTTACGGGGCTATAGCTCAGCTGGGAGAGCGCTTGCATGGCATGCAAGAGGTCAGCGGTTCGATCCCGCTTAGCTCCACCAAAATTCAGAACCCTCGCTTCGGCGGGGGTTTTTGTTTTTAGCGGGTTTCATGTAAAGCACTTTCTGGTTACGTCAGTTAATCTCCAGCAATTAAAATCGAAATTAATTTCAGACTTTTTCCTGATAATTCGCCTTGCCTGCCCTAAATAAGCAACATAACATTTCCCCCATTAAACGTGATGAGGTTTCTGGAGTTTTAATTAACAATAATGCTTGATAAAATTAACATTAATATCAAAAAAACTCTATTGGCCTTTATCATTTGTTTAGTCGCTATTCCGCTGGCTCGTTTTATTTCACCGCAAACGATAATTGACGGCAACCTTATTTATATTGCCTGGCTGCCAATCAGCGTGATGTTTTCTGTTATTTTTATCTTTGGCCGCTATGCAATTGCGCCATTAATTCTCGCGTTTGCCATCACCAATAGTTTTCTCATTAAATTAACGCTGCCGCAGGCGTTTATCTTACTTTTTTGTCAACTGTTCGCCGTGTTTGTCTCCTGCGCTATTCTGCGACTGTTGGTGGGGAAGCGCTGGCGCTGCGGTCCAACGGCAAAACATATGGGGGCGCGGATCTTCTGGGGCGGCTTCTTCGCGCCGGTGCTCCTGAAAATCACCATGTATCTCGCCGGACAATATTTTGCGTTTCCATTAGCTATTACCAGTTACTTTGGTAGTATGCCGTTGATTTATACTGTAATAGATATCCAAAGTTTAATCAGTGCGGCATTAATTTTTACGACGTTTCTTTATTATCCAATGCGGATGATTATCAGTCCGCGCTACGCCCGACGTTTCTGGCAGCAGGAATGTTTACCGTGGCTGGCACCGCAATATCGCTCCTTTACCCTATATTGGTTTATCGCGTTGGCGGTGATATTAACGCTATTGTGTGCGCCGTATCAGTCTGAATTTATTGCCGGTTATTTAGTTCCGGTTATTTTTATTGTCTACTTTATCGGTATCAGTCGAATAGGCCATGCGCTATTGCGTATTTCATGGTCTGTCTCGGCCTTTTTGCTGGTGGTATATAACAAAAACTTTCTCCAGGGGGTGCAAAGCGAGTATTCACTCTCCTTTGTGCTGTCGGTTCTGATCTCCTTTACTATCTGTTTGTTTTATATGGCCGACATCTATGCCCGCAGCGACCGCAACAAACGCCGCTGGCGTAGCCAGGCGGAAGAAGATCCGCTGACCGGCTTGCCTAACCTGCGCGCGCTGGAGAGCCATTTACAGAGCTGTCCTCAGCAGGTTATCTGCAGCCTGCGTATTGATAATCTCGACTTTCTCAGTCGGCATTATGGTCTGATGATGGGGGTGGACTGTAAACGGCAGATTATTCGGGCGCTGCAACCGCTGCTGGGAGCGGCGGATAAAGTCTTCCAGGTACCGGGCAGCGAACTGATCCTCGTGCTTGATGGGCCGGAGCCGTCGTCCCGCTTGAATCACATGGTCGCGGTCCTCAACCACAAAAAGTTCAGCTGGCACAATCAGCCGCTGGATTTGGAGTTTGGCGCGGCCTGGGGCCGCGATGACGGCCAGGGTGAGGGACTTTACCAGATGCTGGGCCAGCTAAGCTGGCTTTCCGAACAGGCGGGCAGTGAACGTCGGGTGCTGGCGCTGGACGAGGAGCAGGATCTGGTAGTGGATCAAACTACCGAGCAGGTGCGCCTCCTTATGCGCGTCAAGCAAGTGCTCAAAGATCGCGCGCTGATGCTCTATGCGCAACCGATTCAGAATCCGGAGGGGGAGGGTTATCATGAGATCCTCACGCGCATGCGCTGTGGCGATAGCGTCATTATGCCCGACCGATTCATTCCGCTGATTGTGCAGTTTAACCTCAGCCAACGTTTTGACATGCTGGTGCTGGAGACCTTGTTCAGTATGCTCCATAAGCATCCCGGCCAGCGCTTCTCGGTCAACCTGCTGCCTGCAACTCTGATGCAAAAGAACAGCGCAGGGCAGATTATCGCGCTGTTTCAACGCTATAGCGTCTCGCCAGAACTTATAACTATTGAGGTGACCGAAGAGCAGGCCTTCTCTAATGCGGACACCAGTCGGCAAAATCTTGAAGCGTTGCGCGCGTTTGGCTGCGCCATCGCTATTGATGACTTTGGCACCGGCTATGCGAACTATGAACGTCTGAAACATCTACAGGCCGATATCATTAAGATTGACGGCTGCTTCGTCCGCGACATCCTCACGGACCCGCTGGACGCCATCATGGTGAAATCGATTGTCGAGATGGCGCGGGCGAAACAGATGAGCGTGGTGGCGGAATATGTCGAAAGCGAACCGCAAAAAGCGCGCTTGCTGGAGCTGGGCGTGAATTATCTACAGGGTTATCTGATCGGTAAACCACAGCCGCTGGGTGAATGACGGGCAAAAAAAAGCCGGGCATTGCCCGGCTCAGATGACTGACGTCTGTTACAGAACCAGCGCCGCAATCGAGGCGGACAACACGCTAACCAGCGTGGAGCCGTACACCAGCTTCAGACCGAAGCGAGAAACTACGTTGCCCTGTTCTTCGTTCAGACCTTTGATCGCCCCGGCAATAATACCGATAGATGAGAAGTTGGCGAAGGAGACCAGGAAGATAGAGATAATGCCTTCCGCGCGCGGGGAGAGCGTCGAGGCAATTTTCTGCAGATCCATCATGGCGACGAATTCATTGGAGACCAGTTTGGTAGCCATAATACTGCCCACCTGCAGCGCTTCGCTTGCCGGCACACCCATCACCCAGGCGACCGGGTAGAAGATATAGCCGAGGATACCCTGGAAGGAAATGCTATAGCCGAACCAACCGGTCACGGTGGCGAACAGGGCATTCAGCGCCGAGATCAGCGCGATGAAGCCGATCAACATCGCCGCCACGATAATCGCGACTTTAAAACCTGCCAGAATATACTCGCCCAGCATCTCGAAGAAGCTCTGACCTTCGTGCAGATTCGACATCTGCAGATTTTCTTCGCTCTCTTCCACGCGGTAAGGGTTAATTAATGACAGAACGATAAAGGTGCTGAACATGTTGAGCACCAGCGCCGCAACGACATACTTTGGCTGCAGCATGGTCATGTAAGCGCCTACGATGGACATGGACACGGTGGACATCGCCGTCGCCGCCATGGTGTACATGCGGTTGCGCGACATTTTGCCGAGAATATCTTTATACGCGATAAAGTTTTCCGACTGGCCGAGGATCAACGAGCTCACGGCGTTGAAGGACTCCAGCTTGCCCATGCCGTTAACTTTCGACAGGACGGTACCGATCGCGCGAATGACAATCGGCAGGATACGAATATGCTGCAAAATGCCGATCAAAGCCGAAATGAAGACGATAGGGCACAAAACTTTGAGGAAGAAGAAGGCCAGGCCTTTATCGTTCATGCCGCCGAACACGAAGTTTGTCCCTTCGTTGGCAAACCCGAGGAGTTTTTCAAACATCTCGGAAAATCCTTTCACAAAACCCAGACCAATATCGGAGTTGAGGAAGAACCAGGCCAGCAGGACTTCAATGACAAGCAGTTGAACAACATAACGAATACGGATCTTTTGGCGGTCATGGCTGACCAACAGGGCCAGTATAGCCACCACAACGATCGCGAGGACAAAATGCAAGACGCGGTCCATAGTTGCTCCAAATATGAGGCAGGTTAAATTTCCGTGCACATTCTATGCAACGGCTTTAAAGAAAACGAGATCAATTGCACACTATTGCAAGGAACTGTGACCAATGGCAAAAATAGTGATCCAACATCCACTTTTGTTATGTTACGTAAAGGTTTTAAAAGTTGCATTCTTGTACTACTCTTAATAGCGGGCTGGATCTCGTTTTCTGACGCCCGTATTCCATTTCCGGCCAGCTATTGTTCCCTTCTATCACAGCAATCATTATCTCCATTCTAAATGAACTTGATAATCATTCGCATTTTGATAGCATGAAACATAGCAAAGGCTATATTTCCAGAGGCAGAAGATGACTAGCAGTCGCGTTGAGAATAGCAGTAGTCGCGCCGCGCGCAAGGTGAAGCTCGCCTTAATGGGCCCGGCTTTCGTCGCTGCCATTGGCTATATCGATCCGGGTAATTTCGCCACTAACATTCAGGCCGGTGCCAGCTTTGGCTACCAGCTGCTGTGGGTCGTGGTGTGGGCTAACCTGATGGCGATGCTGATCCAGGTGCTTTCTGCCAAACTGGGCATTGCCACCGGCAAAAACCTGGCCGAGCAGATCCGCGACCATTACCCGCGTCCTGTTGTCTGGTTTTACTGGGTACAGGCGGAAATTATCGCTATGGCCACCGATCTGGCTGAATTTATCGGCGCCGCAATTGGCTTTAAGCTGGTGCTCGGCGTGTCGCTTCTGCAGGGGGCGGTGCTGACCGGGGTGGCGACTTTTCTGATCCTGATGCTGCAGCGGCGCGGGCAAAAACCACTGGAGAAGGTGATCGGTGGATTGTTGCTGTTTGTCGCCGTGGCCTATGTCGTGGAGTTGATCTTTTCCCAGCCCGCGCTGGCTCCTCTGACGAAAGGGCTGGTGATCCCCACGCTGCCCAACGGGGAGGCGGTATTCTTAGCCGCCGGGGTACTGGGGGCGACAATCATGCCGCACGTCATTTACTTACACTCATCGCTGACTCAGCATCTGCATGGCGGAACGCGAAAAGAACGCTATAACGCGACCCGCTGGGATGTGGCGATCGCCATGACCATTGCCGGGTTCGTCAATCTGGCGATGATGGCGACCGCTGCGGCGGCATTCCACTTTAATGGCCATACCGGCGTCGCCGATCTCGATCAGGCCTACATGACGCTGGAGCCGCTGCTGAGCCACGCGGCGGCGACCATCTTTGGCCTCAGCCTGATTGCCGCCGGTTTATCGTCGACCGTGGTGGGCACTTTGGCAGGTCAGGTCGTTATGCAGGGGTTTATCCGCTTTCATATTCCGCTGTGGTTTCGCCGGGCGATCACCATGCTGCCGTCGTTTGTCGTCATTCTGCTGGGGCTGGATCCTACGCGCATCCTGGTAATGAGTCAGGTGTTGCTCAGCTTTGGCATTGCGCTTGCCCTGGTGCCGCTGCTGATATTTACCAGCAATGCGAAGCTGATGGGGGACCTGGTGAATACCCGTTGGGTGAGAGGCATCGGCTGGGCGATAGTCGCTATTGTGGTGAGCCTGAACGGCTGGTTAATAGTGGGGTCGCTGCTCGGGGTGGATTAATTGATTCCTGATGCTGAATAAAGTAAAGGGGAGCCGATGGGCTCCCCTTTTCGTTTGTTAGTGATGGCCATGTCCATGACCGTGACCGCGCCCACCCGGGCCGCGTCCCCAGCCGCCGCGGTGGTCATCGCGGTCGTTCCAGCCAGCACGATAGCCGCGCTCCCAGGCTTTATCTCTGCCTTTGTACCAGCCTTTGTGCCAGCCGTTGTCATGACGATGCCAACGGTTATCACGCCATTCATAGTGACGACGCCAGTAATCACGGTCGCGCCAGCTGCCACCGTCCCAGTAGTTACCGTAATTGTCACGATCGCCTATTTGTAATTTTACCGACGGCAGCAGGGTGATTTCACCAGCGTTAGCGACCAGTGGCCCTGCGGCCAGCAGTACTGCTGCCAGAATCAGTGACCTGAACATACTCTTCTCCTTCACGATCGGGGCCGTAAGCGGCCTGTTAACCTGATATTACGGGCCGGTAAAGACCCGCCGCATCGGACGAACTCCGAAAGCGCAGGAAAGAGCACTTTTTGCTAAAGTAACATTTGCTTTACAGCGCAAGGATGGCGTCGATGGCCGCGCACTCCTCGGTGGTGAAATGGCGATTCTGCAGCATGCCGACGGCATCATCCAGTTGCGCGGTTTTGCTGGCGCCGATCAGCACCGAGGTGACTTTCTCTTCGCGCAACACCCAGGCCAGCGCCATCTGCGACAGCTTCTGCCCACGCGCTTCCGCCTGCCTGTTAAGCTGACGAATTTTTTCTAATCGGGCAGGAGTCAGTTGCTCCGGCTGCAGAAAACGACTGCTGCTGGCGGCGCGCGAGTCGGCCGGAATGCCGTTGAGATAGCGGTCGGTAAGTTGCCCGCCGGCCAGCGGTGAAAACGCTATGCTTCCAATCCCTTCCGTCTGCAGAAAATCCAGCAGTCCTTCTTCCACGCCGCGTTCGAACATCGAGTAGCGAGGCTGGTGGATGATGCAGGGGGTGCCGAGGTCGTTAAGGATCTTCACCGCCTCCCGCGCCTGGGCCAGAGGATAGTTGGAGATCCCGACATATAGCGCTTTACCCTGACGAACCAGATGATCGAGCGCACGCATCGTTTCCATCAGCGGCGTCTGTGGATCAGGCCGGTGATGGTAAAAAATATCGACGTATTCCAGCCCCATGCGTTTAAGGCTCTGGTTAAGACTGGCTACCAGATATTTTCGCGATCCCCAGTCGCCGTAAGGGCCGTCCCACATCGTGTAACCTGCTTTAGTGGAGATGATTAACTCATCGCGATAAGGCAGGAGCGACTCTTTCAGGATGCGGCCAAAGTTGCTTTCCGCCGAGCCCGGCGGCGGCCCATAGTTGTTGGCCAAATCGAAATGAGTTATACCGAGGTCAAAAGCGTGCAGGAGCATCTGCCGGCTGGTTTCCACTCGCGTTTCATCGCCAAAGTTATGCCACAGGCCAAGGGAAATGGCCGGTAGCTGCAGACCGCTGCGGCCGCAGCGACGGTACTCCATCGTTTGATATCGCGTGGTGCTTGCCTGGTAAACCATTCTTCCTCCGCCGACAAAACAGGTTGTGTATACGTTTACACTAAACAATGTTCTGCGTGGAGTACACTGCTTTTTCTGCGTAATTATTGCTTTACACTGCCATTATCACCTCCCATCTGGACAGGCGGATCGCTTATTCAATACTCAAATTACACCTGCACCAAAATGAGGATAATGGATATGCAACCGACCTACACTATTGGGGATTATCTGCTGGATCGCCTTGTCGACTGCGGTATTGACCGCTTGTTCGGCGTGCCGGGAGATTACAACTTACAGTTTCTCGATCGCGTCATCGCGCACAGCGCCTTGGGGTGGGTCGGCTGCGCCAACGAGCTGAATGCGGCATATGCCGCTGACGGCTATGCGCGCATCAAAGGGGCCGGTGCGCTGCTGACCACTTACGGCGTCGGCGAATTGAGCGCGCTGAACGGCATTGCGGGTAGCTATGCGGAACATATTCCGGTATTGCATATCGTCGGTGCGCCCTCTACCGGCGCCCAGCAGCGCGGCGAACTGCTGCACCATACCCTCGGCGATGGCGATTTTCGCCATTTCGCCCGCATGAGCGAGCAGATCACCTGTAGCCAGGCGCTGCTGACCGCCGGCAACGCCTGCCATGAAATCGACCGTGTGCTGCGCGATATGTTGACGCATCATCGCCCCGGCTATTTGATGCTGCCAGCCGATGTCGCCAGAGCGGCAGCGATTGCCCCAGCCCAGCGCTTGCTGGTAGAGCCCGCTCCGGCGGATGAAAACCAGCTTGCCGGGTTCTGCGAACATGCCAGCCGCCTGCTGCGGGGCAGCCGACGCATTTCCCTGCTGGCGGACTTCCTGGCGCAACGTTATGGCCTGCAGAAGACGCTCCGGGAGTGGGTGGCGAAAACGCCTGTCGCCCATGCGACGATGCTCATGGGCAAGGGATTGTTTGATGAGCAGCAGAGCGGGTTTGTCGGCACCTACAGCGGGATTGCCAGCGTGCCGCAGACCCGGGAGGCGATTGAAAACGCCGACACCATCATCTGCATTGGCACGCGCTTCACCGACACCATCACCGCAGGATTTACCCAACATCTGGCGCGGGAAAAGACTATTGAGATCCAGCCCTTCGCCGTCAGGGTGGGCGATCACTGGTTCAGCGGGGTGCCGATGGATAAGGCTTTGGCCGCGCTGATGACGCTTTCCGCCCCGCTGGCGGCGGAGTGGGCTACACCTCAGATCGTGGCGCCGGAGGCTGAGGAGGGCGCTGAAGGCGAGTTGACCCAGAAAAATTTCTGGGCGACGGTGCAGGGCGCCCTGCGTCCGGGGGATATTATTCTCGCCGATCAGGGGACGGCCGCCTTTGGCATTGCGGCGCTGAAGCTGCCCTCTGAAGCATCGCTGATCGTCCAGCCGCTGTGGGGCTCGATTGGTTTTACTCTCCCGGCCGCCTATGGCGCACAAACCGCGGCGGCGGAGCGGCGGGTGGTGCTAATTGTCGGCGATGGCGCGGCCCAACTGACCATTCAGGAGATGGGCTCCATGCTGCGTGATAAGCAAAAGCCGCTTATTCTGCTGCTGAATAACGAAGGGTATACCGTGGAACGGGCGATTCATGGTCCAGAGCAGCGCTACAATGACATCGCTCTGTGGGACTGGCAGCGGCTGCCGGAAGCCTTCGCCCCTGACGTTGCTTCGCGCTGCCGACGGGTCACTCAGACGTCTGAACTGCGGGAGGCGATGACGGAGAGCATCACCTCCGATACCCTCACTCTGGTAGAAGTGATGCTGCCGAAAATGGATATCCCCGATTTCCTGCGCGCGGTGACGCAGGCCCTTGAGGAGCGAAACAGCCGCGTTTAATCGGTATGCCGTTTGGCAATCATCAACGGTCTCCCGGCCAGCAGCAGCCAGGCCGGGAGCATCACCATACACAACAGCGGCAGCAAAGTCGTATCCGGGACCACCACGGCGGCCATAAACAGGCTCAACCAGCCGTCGCGAGTGACGACCAGCACCATGCCGAGGATCGCGCAGGAAACGGTGATTGCCGCCGGCACCGCGTCAACATGAGCATGCAGCATCAGCCCCAGCGCTACCCCGACGAACACCGCCGGGAAAATTCGCCCGCCGCGAAAGCCGCTGGCTGAGGCAAGAACCAGGGCCGCCAGTTTGACCAGCGCGATAAGCAGAAAATCCGCGGCGGTTAGCGTCTGGCTGAAGGCCAGCTGCTGCATCTCATCCAGCCCTTTAAAGAGCGTTAAGGGCCCGCCTATCGTCCCCACGATCCCCAGCAGCAGCCCGCCGATGCCGAGGGTCAGGATTGGATTTTTCAACCGATGCATCAGGGCATGCAGTCGCGGCAGACACCAGACGGCCACCATGCCGACGGCGATAGCGATCAGGGCGACGATAATGCCGCTGAGAATATCAACGAAGCGCATCTGACCATAGTGCGGGATCGGCAGCGAAAAATGGGGATGGAAAAACAGACCCGTCGTCAACGCGCCGGCGGCGGCGGCGAGGAGGGGAGCAAAGAGGCGATCCCACAGTGGCGTATCGTTGCTGCTATTGAGGGTTTGCGAAAAAATCAGCGCGGCGGCAACCGGGGTACCGAAGAGGGCGCCGATGGTGCCTGAGGCCGCGAGGATGGTCCAGTCCAGAGAGCTGACGCGCGGAAACAGTCGGGAGCCGACAGCGACAGCCAGCGCGATATTCACCACCATAATCGGATGCTCCGGGCCGAGGCTGACGCCGCCGGCGAGGCCGAGGATCAGCGCGGCCAGGAGTCCGGGCAGCGCGCCGGTGGCAATGGGAGCGCCGATTAACGACTCGGTCGCTGGATCCGGCCCGGCGTGCCCGGGGCTGTAACGAATGACCAGACCCACCGCGATGCCTGTCGCCGTCAGCATGGCGATGACCCACAGCGGGCTGTCGGCGCTCACCCCCAACTGCGCGGGCAGATTGCTCCACAGCACGCGCTGCAGCAGCGCGGCAACCTTCATCGCCACGATCAGGATCAGGCTGCAGGCGATACCTATCAGGATGGCCGGCACCGACAGGATCAGCATTGTTCTGGCGCGAGGATGGAGCATGGAAATGTCCTTGTAAAAGTGCTGGAGCACTACTTTGCCTTCGTCAGCGGAGACCGTCGATGCAAATGGTGCTGAAACGATAAAGTTAAGGTGACATCTGATATCCGGCGCGTCCTTTACAGGCTACCTTGCATAGATTACAAACTAAATGTGACCTGTGTCGCTAAACAAGGGGCGTCTGCGCGTTGGACGTTGTTGTTAAGCCGCCATGAATTTACAGTGTGCCAAAAGATTTATTTTGACTTTAGCGGAGCCGTAACGGAATGACAAAATTTGCTTTAGTAGGAGATGTCGGGGGGACCAACGCCCGCCTGGCGCTATGTGATCTGGCGAGTGGAGAGATCTCTCGTGCAAAGACCTATTCCGGGCTCGATTACCCCAGTCTGGAGGCAGTGGTGCGCGTCTACCTCGAGGAGCACCAGGTAACGGTCAACGAAGGTTGTATTGCCATCGCATGCCCGATTACCGGCGACTGGGTGGCGATGACCAACCATACCTGGGCTTTCTCTATCGCCGAAATGAAGCGCAACCTCGGCTTTGCCCATCTGGAGATAATTAACGATTTTACCGCTGTTTCAATGGCCATTCCGATGCTGAAAGCTGAGCACCTTATTCAGTTTGGCGGCAGTGCGCCGGTAGCGGGCAAACCGATCGCCGTTTATGGCGCCGGGACCGGGCTCGGCGTGGCGCATCTGGTCCACGTTGATAAGCGTTGGGTCAGCCTGCCGGGCGAAGGCGGTCATGTTGATTTTGCCCCGAACAGCGAAGAAGAAGGGATCATTCTGGAAGAGCTACGCGCCGAGCTGGGGCATGTTTCCGCAGAACGCGTGCTCTCAGGTCCCGGGTTGGTCAACCTGTATCGCGCGATTGTCAAATCGGACGGCCGACTGCCGGAGAACCTGCAGCCGCGTGAGGTGACCGAGCGAGCGCTGGCGGACAGCTGCACCGACTGTCGTCGGGCGCTGTCGCTGTTCTGCGTCATTATGGGACGCTTCGGCGGTAACCTGGCGCTGACCCTCGGGACGTTTGGCGGGGTGTATATCGCCGGCGGCATCGTGCCGCGCTTCCTGGAGTTCTTTAAAGCCTCTGGTTTCCGCGGCGGTTTTGAAGACAAAGGCCGTTTTAAAGCTTATGTTCAGGATATCCCGGTTTACCTGATCGTGCATGATAACCCAGGCCTGCTGGGCTCCGGCGCGCATCTGCGTCAGACGCTGGGCCAGGTGCTTTAAGCATTCTTTTCCCGGGCTACCGTCGTAGCCCGGATGGCGGTGCTTTCCGCTCTCTACAGATTCATCAGCTGGCGAAACTCTTTCACTTTACTGCGACTGACCGGAACCTGAAACTCCAGGTCACGCAGGCGCAGCACATAGGTGTTGTTGAACCACGGCTCAATTTCCCGAATTTTGCTGAGATTTACGCAATACGAGCGGTGGCAGCGGAAGAAATGCGCGGTGGGCAGTTTGCTGCAGAATTCAGTAATGTTCATCGGCATGACGAATGACTCCCGGCGGGTATAGACGAATGTCATCTTTTCATGCGCCTCGGCATAATAAATATCATGAATACTGGTGACGATGATCCGCTCATCTTTGATCAGATTGATGGTGTCGTTTTCCCGTGGCGCCGCGCTGGCTAATCCTGAAGCAGCGTTATTTTGCTGCTGCCAGGCGGTGGTCAGCTTTTGCAGCATATTGATGATGCGCGATTCCTGGTAGGGTTTCAGGATGTAGTCAAAGGCTTCCAGCTCAAAGGCTTCCACCGCATGTTCTTTCCACGCGGTGATAAAGACGATAAAAGGTTTATGGGCAAACTGGCTGATGTTTTGCGCCAGCAGAACCCCGTCGAGCGACGGAATATTGATATCGAGAAAGATGGCGTCGACCTTGTTGTGCTGGAGAAATTTCAGCACGTCCAGGCCGTCGTCAAAGCTGCCGACGATCTCCATCTGGCTATGGGTGTTAATAAGCCAGGAGAGCTCCTGCTGGGCCAGAAACTCATCCTCCACAATGATAACTTTCATCTTTTCTCCGCTCATGACAACAGCGACTCCGTCAGCGCCTGCGGCGTAGAGTTATTGGGGACATAAAAGGCAATTTCGGTTCCCGGCGTCAGATTGCGGATATGCAAACCCTCGCCGTAGAGAAGTTTCACCCGATGATGCACATTGAGCAGGCCGATTTTGTTACCCGGCATCTCATCGGCTTCCACGCGGGCGACCACGGCGGGATCGATACCGTTGCCCGTATCGCGAACGCTGATGCGTACCCGATTTCCGCACTCGTTAATGCCGATCGTCACCACGCCTTTGCCTTTACAGGGTTGAATACCGTGAACAATGGCATTTTCCACCAGCGGCTGGATAAGCAGGCTCGGGATCACGCAGCTGACGTCGTCGTCAATATCGTAGATGACCGTCAGCTTGTCGCCGAATCGCGCCTGTTCAATAGCGATATAATCTTTGATCTGATACAGCTCTCGTTTGATATCAATCTGCTCATCGTCTTTTAATTCGATGTTATAGCGCAGGTAGCGCGACAGATTAAAAATGAGCTGGCGCGCGGTGTCCGGATTAAGGCGAATCGAGGAGGAGATCGCGTTCAGCGCATTAAATAAAAAATGCGGGTTAATTTTGCTTTGCAGGGCGCGCAGCTCCGCTTTGTTGGCCATCTCCCGCAGCTGTTCGGCGCGGGAGACTTCCAGCTGGGTGGAGATTATTTGCGACAGGCCAATCGCCATCTCCTGCAGCGTCGAAGTGATGCGATGGGCGTGGCAGTAATAGATTTTTAGCGTGCCGGTCACCACCCCTTTTTCCCACAGCGGGATCACCATCAAGGAGTGGATCTCCGGGGTGCGGTGGGCTTCATCATTGTTTTTTATGATGATTTTTCCATAACGAATCGCCTGCCGGGTGGTGGGGCTAATCATATCGTCGTGGCGTTGATAGTTGGCTTCACCGACGCCCACGTAGGCCAGCACGTGCTCGGTATTGGTGATCGCCACCGCGTCGGCGGTAATGTCGCGGCGGATAATCTCGCAAACCTGGCGCAGAGAATCGCTGTTAACGTGTCGAAACAGCGGCAGGGTTTTGTTGGCGATATCGAGCGCCAGTTTCGCCTGCCGCGCCGCGCTGGCCTCCTTTTCCCCTTCAACGCTCTGCACCAGCAGCACGATAAAGCCGATGCAGACGCTGCCGAGGATCATCGGGATACCAATTTTCGAAACAATATCTACGCCGAGACTCAGGGAAGGCGCCCAGACCACCACCAGGATCATGGTCAGAGTTTCACACATCATCCCCGCCAGAATGCCGATTTTCCACCGTTGTTCGCGGGCCACTTTACGATTAATCAACCCCGACAGCAGGCCGGCGACAATGCTGGTGATAAAGCAGGGCACCGCGGTCACGCCGTCGATATCAATCAAATAGCGGTGCACGCCGGCAATCGCCCCGACAATCGCGCCCACCCAGGGACCAAACAGGATCCCACCGGACATCACGGCGATAATGCGCACGTTCACCAGGGACCCCTCAACCGGGACGCCGGACCAGGTACTAAATAGCGCGAACAGCGAGAAAATGGCTGTCACCGCCAGCAGCTCTTTCGGAGTATGGGCCGACTTATGCAACAGTTCGCGGAACAGGCGCAGGCGAATAAGGAAAAAGAGGCAAATAAGCATCAGGGCCGCACGATCATAGACCGCCAGCATCATAGTAAAGATTTCGTGCATGGGTGCGCCGCGTCAGTGGCCAGAAAGGGACATGATAAAAAACCTGACGGCAGAAGACCAGCCGTGGAACCATAAAGCGGAAAAGTCGCACTTTTTAAAGGGGATTAATTAAAAAGCATCGCGATAGCGGCGGTCTTCGCCATTAACGATAATATTCTGTGTTAAGAAAGATATCAGTGTGTTACCACTTTTATACAACCCGGGATTATTCCGCCAATGAACTGCCGCATTTAGCGCAGTCGATACCCGTTTTATATGCCAGGGAATATTTTTTAACGGGCCTCTCGACAACATGAATTTTTTCAGGTTATTTTCTAAACGAGCCGCAACAGCGGCAGCGTCGCTCGGACGGTCCGGGCGCTAACGTTAATTAGAGGAACCTATGGCTGAATCCAGTCCTGAACGCCGTTTTACGCGTATCGATCGTCTCCCTCCGTACGTTTTTAACATTACTGCTGAACTGAAAATGGCTGCGCGTCGGCGCGGCGAAGATATTATCGATTTCAGTATGGGTAATCCCGATGGCGCGACACCGCCGCATATCGTGGAAAAACTCTGCACCGTTGCTCAACGGCCTGACACCCATGGTTACTCTACCTCGCGGGGGATCCCGCGCCTGCGTCGCGCCATTTCACGCTGGTATGAAGAACGCTATAACGTCGATATCGATCCGGAATCGGAAGCGATCGTCACCATTGGTTCGAAAGAGGGGCTGGCGCACCTGATGCTGGCGACGCTGGATCATGGCGACACCGTACTGGTGCCGAACCCCAGCTATCCGATTCATATCTATGGCGCGGTGATTGCCGGGGCGCAGGTGCGCTCAGTGCCGCTGGTGGAAGGGGTGGATTTCTTTAACGAGCTGGAACGCGCCATCCGCGAGAGCTATCCGAAGCCGAAGATGATGATCCTTGGCTTTCCCTCAAATCCGACCGCGCAGTGCGTCGAACTGGATTTCTTTGAAAAGGTTGTCGCTCTGGCGAAGCAGTATGACATTCTGGTCGTCCACGATCTGGCCTATGCCGATATCGTGTATGACGGCTGGAAAGCGCCCTCCATCATGCAGGTGTCCGGCGCGCGGGATGTCGCCGTCGAGTTCTTTACCCTGTCGAAAAGCTATAACATGGCCGGCTGGCGCATTGGCTTTATGGTGGGTAATAAGACTTTGGTGAATGCCCTCGCTCGTATCAAAAGCTATCATGACTACGGGACTTTTACTCCGCTGCAGGTGGCGGCGATAGCTGCGCTGGAGGGCGATCAGCAGTGCGTGCGCGATATTGCCGAACAGTATAAGCGCCGTCGCGATGTGCTGGTCAAAGGGCTTCATGAGGCCGGCTGGATGGTGGAGTGTCCGAAAGCGTCTATGTACGTGTGGGCGAAAATACCGGAACCTTACGCCGCCATGGGGTCGCTGGAGTTTGCGAAAAAGCTGCTTAATGAAGCGAAGGTTTGCGTCTCGCCGGGGATTGGCTTTGGCGACTATGGTGATACCCACGTCCGCTTCGCCCTGATCGAGAACCGGGACCGTACGCGCCAGGCGATCCGCGGTATCAAGGCGATGTTCCGCGCGGATGGTCTGCTGGCCTCCGCGAGCTAGCGCTGCGGGCAGCACGGCAAAATAAAAACGGGAGCATGAAGGCTCCCGTTTTTTTTGACACCGCTGCAGTCTAGATCATCAGGGCAAAAGTACCGGCCCAAACGATGACCATAAAAGAGAGGCCCATAAAGAAGTATTTCACGACTCATCACTCCACGCGCTTGTGCGACGTTCAAATGAATTAATTGTTCTGTTTTTCAAGGGCTGTCGCCAGTGTAACTTCACCCTGCAGCAGCCCGTAATTCTGTGCGTTTAGTGCTCCAGATGGCGCTAATGTACGCCTAAAAAATCAGGGAAACAAGAGGCATTTTTTTATTAATTTTTAGTTACTTACGAGTGTCGTGATTCGGCGACACATTAATTTCACAGGGTAATAAATTTAGCGCCAGCGACGCGAAGGAAACGGGTTTTAGCGATGGGGCGGGCGGAGGAGGCCAACGAGAGCGCGCGGCATTATCTTTGCCACGCGCCGCCGTCGGTTCAGGGCAGGTCTGAGGCGCGCTGTCGCCACTCGGCCGGGTAGTGTGCCGGGATAAAGCGCAGCGTCAGCGCCATGAGTAGCAGGACGCAGATCGCATGCCAGGACCAGTCAAGCGTGTAGTTCCCGCTCAGGCTACGCAGCAGGCCGGAAAGCCAGGGCGACAGACCGGCGATGATAAATCCGATCCCCTGCATAAAGGCTACCAGCCTGCCGGCCACCGCCGGTTGTCCGGCGTGATCCAGCGCCAGCACCAGGCACAGAGGAAACGCGCCGCCCAATCCCACGCCGCAGGCAATGGCCCAGAGCGCAGAGAAATGCTCTGGCAGCCAGATAAAGCCGCAGAAGCCAATCAGCTGTAGCGCCAGCGCTAGCAGAAGAAGCTGGCGCCGATCCTCCTGGCGAGCCAGCGCCGGGAGCAGCAGCGCGCCGGCGGTTTGCCCGACGGTCAGCAGCGCCAGCAGCGAACCGCTGTACTGGGCGCTGTCGCCTAGCTGGATGTAGTAAGGAGGCAGCCAGGCGATCAGGCTGGCGTAACCGGCATTGATCAGTCCGAAATAGAGTCCCAGCGTCCAGGCGCGGCGCTGGCCAATAATCGCGACCCGGGGGGAAGCGCTGGTCTGATGCGGTGCGCGAGGCAAATGCCGACAAATCGCCAGCCAGCTGAGCAGAGCCAGGAGCGCAGGGAGCGCCCACCAGGCTAGCGCATCATGCCAGGCCGCGCTATGTGACGCCAGCCATGGGGTGAACGCGGCGCCTAACCCGCCGCCGCCCATCAGCGCCGCTGACCATAGTCCCATCACCAGCGGCGTCCGTCGGGGAAAGAGGTGCTTAATTACCGCCGGAATGGCGGCCTGAATAATGCCGATGCCAATTCCTCCGGCCAGAGCGCTGGTGAGCAGTAAGCCACTATTCGGGGCGATTTCCCGCAGCAGGGCGCCTGCCGCGATAATCAGCAGGCTCAGCGCAATACTGCGCTTTTGACCGATATAGCGATCGACCCAGCCAGCGGCCAGCGCCAGCACCCCCATCGCGATCACCGGCAGCGCGGTCAGGAGTGCGGCCAGGGTATAGCTCATGCCGCTGGCTGCGCGGATGTCCGGCAGCAAAGGACCAATGGAGGTAAGCAGCGGCCGCATATTGATCCCAGTCAGTACCAGGACTGCCAGCGTCAGGTTCTGTCGCAGCGCTGGTGTCATGACTGCCGTTCCGCCCAGCGCTGATAAAGTTCAGTTCCCTCCGGCTGCGGGCGATGATGGATCGGCAGCGTTTGCTGGGCCAGCGGCTGCTGCAGCTGCTGATAAATCGCGGCGGTCGAGAGCTGAAAAGGCTCCCCGTCCTGATTGCTATTGGCGAAAAACACTTCCCGCACGCCGGTTAAATAGAGCGCGCTCAGGCACATAGGGCAAGGTTGTCCGCTGGCATAGATGACGCATTCGCGCAACACCGCGCTTCCCAGTCTGGCGGCAAGATCGCGAACGGCGTTCAGTTCGGCATGCGCCGTTGGGTCACCGCTCAGATGAAAGGTATTGACGCTTTCAGCGACAATCTCATCATTCCGCACCAGCACGGCGCCGAAGGGGCGCCCACCGTCAGCAATGTTTTGTTTTGCCAGCACTAATGCGCGCTGAAGATAACGATCGTGAGCGGACATAGTCACTCCTGCATAAAACGATGTTAAAGGTGAAATATGTTGAGGGTCGTGCGAAGAGGGTACGTCTCTTGTTTCATAAGTTAAAAGACTTATTTATGATAATGCCTATTGGAATTTCTTATAGGTGGGCCGATGCTTCTGCGCCAACTTTCCTACTTTATCGCTGTGGCTGAACATTGTGGCTTTTCCCGCGCCGCCGCGGCGCTGCATGTCTCCCAGCCTGCGCTGTCACAGCAGATACGCCAGCTGGAAGCGATGCTGGAGGTTCAGCTTTTCGACCGCTCTGGCCGACGTATTCGCCTGACCGATGCTGGAGAGATCTGGCTGGAGTATGCCCGTCGCGCGTTACGCGAGCTTGAGGAAGGTCGGCGCGCCTTGCATGACGCAGAAGATCTCCAGCACGGTAAACTCCGCATTGCTATGACGCCAACTTTCACTACCTATATGCTGGGCCCGCTGATGGAGGCGTACTACCGACGCTATCCTGGAGTAAAAGTGCTTATCCAGGAGATGAACCAGGAGCGGATGGAGGCGATGCTGCTGGAGGATGAACTGGATGTGGGGATTGCCTTTGACGACAGCCGGTCACAGGAAATTGTGGTTCAGCCGCTGCTGACGGAAACGCTTGCTCTGGTGGTGAGCCGTGCGCATCCGCTGGCAGGAGAGCGCGACTTGCAACTGCTGGCTCTCGACGCCCAGCCGCTAATTTTACTGAGCAGCGAGTTTGCTACCCGCGAGCAGATTGATCGTTATTGCCGCCTTCATCGGCTCGAACCAGACGTGCGGATGGAGGCCAACTCCATCGGGGCCGTTCTGTCGGTTATTCGAAGCACAACGTTAGCAACGCTGCTACCGGCGGCGATCGCCGGACAGTTTGATGATGTGGTGGCGATTGAGCTAAGACCTGCGCTGCTGCAGCGCACGGCCTGTTTATTGCAGCGGCAGGGCGCCTGGCAGAGCGCCGCAGCGCGCGAATTCTTCACCCTGGCCCGAGAGAACGCGATAACGATTGAGCAGGAAAACCGCCAGTCCCTTGCCTGAAGGACTACGTTACTCGCCGGCGAACTGCGACTCACGGCTGGCTTCGCTGCCGATATCGCCTTCATCGGGCTGGGCATTCTCTATAAGCATGCCTTCTTCCTTAAGCCTTTCCAGCACGTGATGAAAGAGCTGAGTCTTGTCTGGCTCAGCCATACTCTGCAACTTCTCATTAAATACAGTATGGGACTGAATAAGATAATGGATAAATTCCAGCAATACCTCACTTTGCGGCAGGACGGTTAATTCCTGCTGGATGTAACGGGTTTGATCCAGTAGCGGATTTTTCGTCACGTCCATAGGCCGGGCGCTAATACTGTGGGCGTATATTTTCTCAATGGCCTGGCTGGTGATATAGATGCGGTTCAATGATATCGAGGGGCGTTCGTCTTCCTCTGGAATGAAATGACAATAAACAAATGGTTTATCCGGCAGCATCATGCTGAGGCGGTTTTCGAAAAGAATATCATCTGGCGCCTCCAGCAGCGCCATTAGGTTCCGACAGTGTGGATGCCAGAGCCCTGAAGCAAATACCTTTACGTTGAACTGGGTTACCGTATTTCCGCGCAGGGTTTCCATCGTCGGAATATCGCCTTCAAGCCGCAGAATGCTGCGGATATGGGAGTGATGCGACCAGACTGTTTCTCCTGCCTCGACTGAGGTAAATGGATTAAACGCGCTGGTTACCTCTTTTTCCTGATGGGAGAGGACGGCGATTTTTAATATTCCCGGCGTTGGGTTAAGCTTAAGACATAGATTGATTGCGCCTATATCATGCCAGTGAAGAATGTCTTCCAGTTCGCAGTTTAATAATTTTTGCGCCCGCGCCAGAGAGCAATACTCCATTGGCGGTAAATTATTTAGCTTCCAGATATTCCGTTCTGTAATATTCATAAGAATTGTATGTCGATGAAAAAATAAATCGCCATGGTGAGCAAAAGTATCAATGACAATGATTTATTTTTTCTGCTGACTTCCTTTACCTGATTAACAAAATCCATTCACATTGAGAATAATATATCGATAAATTGGCTGTTTTTATTGTTTTGCTGCCGCATATTTACTCTTTCCCGTTATCTTATCATCTCTTATTCGTAGAGAAAAATAGTTTGCTGAATATAAGCGTTTCTTCCTGTTTAGCAGCAATATTTAAGGTGAGTATGAGCGGAGCACGAAAAAAGGGACGGTCAATTTGGCAAACTTTGTGGTCGGCAGGAAGTATCAAACAGACGCCTGCGGCGCCTGTCGAAGCTACCTGTAGTTATTGCGGCATAGACAGGAAGCGGTCACCCGGTTGCGCGATGGCATACCAGGCCATCATTTCGGCAGTGCCTGGCTGGCCTTCAGCAGGCGCCCAGGCCATAGTGTCCATTTCGGCAAGCGGTTGATAAGCGCCTTGTTTGACTTCAAATACCATGCCGCCTGCGTCGAGCGAGAGCACCGTATGCCAGGTGCCAGCCTCCATTTCCAGCGCCGTGCAGGTTTCACCCAGCACCACCCGGCGGGTAACCACGCCGTGGTCATCAAAATTCAGTACCACAAATCGGCCTTTCAGCGGCAGTAAAAGTTCGAAGGTATGTCTGTGCCGGTGGGGGCGGATATAGGTGCCGGGTTCCATGGCGATGGCCAGACGCTGTATCGGGTCGCTTAGTTCGGGATGAAAATTGCGATGGGCACGCAGGCGCGGAGCACTGGCTGCCGCTTCGCTCTGCTGCTGCATATCGCTGAGGGTGATCTGTTTCATATCAACGCCTGGCTCCTGTATCGTCCAGAGAAGGTTGTAAAAGGTCGCGGCTAGTGACTGAAAAAGTCAGAAGGTATTGTACGCAGAAATGCGCGTTGCTGTCGGTTTATTGTGTGCGTGATTGACAAAGACACGTTCCTTTCTGGCAGGACTAACCATACTGAAATCGTTGGCTAATTATGATTACGAGAAGAATACGTTCTGGCTGGCGTTTAGGTCATCGTGGTCAATGGCGGGCAACTTTTATATGGTGTCCCCTGCAGGAATCGAACCTGCAACTAGCCCTTAGGAGGGGCTCGTTATATCCATTTAACTAAGGGGACATAGAACTTACTGATTTTTAAGCGTTCAGCTTGTGTTGCATGTTATCCTATCATTCCCCGTACCATCAAGCATTTCATTCCTTTTATTTCCTTTCCGTTCGCTTCGATTCGCTTAGAAAATCACTTCGTTCACTTGCCATTGCGTACACATTGAGTACAGAATGCAGAATTTCAGTGTGTACAGGATACAGAGCCGTGGCCCTTAGTGATACCAAACTTCGTAGCATCAATGCTAAGCCATACAGCGGCGCAGCTGAGGTCACAGATGGTGACGGGCTGAGTGTACGCATAACTCCTACAGGCACGATCACATTCCAGTTTCGTTATCGCTGGAACGGGAAACCCGTTCGCCTCTCCATTGGCCGCTATCCAGCTATGTCTCTCAAGGAGGCGCGCGTAGTCGTCGGTGAGATGCGCGAATTGTACCTCAAGGGACTAAACCCGAAAAATTATTTTGCCAAAGAAGATGGTGAGCTGACTCTTAAAGAATGCCTGGATCAGTGGTGGAGCAAGTATGTTGAAACGCTGAAGCCGAACACTCAGACGCTGTACAAGTCAGTTGTGTACAACACGATGTACACAGAATTCCCGGACGCTCCGGTAGTAAATATTCCTGTTTCTGCATGGGTGCGTTTCTTTGATAAGCAGGAAAAGAAGAACAGCAAAAAGGCCAGGGTGCTTCTTCTACAGCTACGTTCCGTCATGAACTGGTGTATCAGCCGCCAGTTGATCCCATCGTGCGAAGTCCTGAAGCTTAGCGTTAAGACCATTGGCAAAAAACCTGATGTAGGAAGCCGGGTTCTGACGTATACCGAGCTGGCTAAGATTTGGTTAGCTCTTGAAAACAACAAAATCGTTACGTCTAACAAGGTTCTTCATCAGTTGCTTTTGCTGTGGGGAGCTAGGCTGTCAGAGCTGCGCCTTGCTACTGCCAGCGAGTTCAACATGGATGATCTTATCTGGACGACTCCTGCAGAGCATTCCAAGATGGGTAACGTTATCCGTCGCCCGGTGTTTGACCAGGTGAAACCTTTTGTTGAAAGGCTCCTCAACGCTGGAAATGATGTTCTGTTTCCCGGCCAGGAACTGGACAAGCCTATGGATCGCTCATCAGCTAATCTCTATATGAAAAAGTTAAGGGATAAAATTGATATACCAGAATGGCGAACACATGACTTCAGGCGCTCGCTGGTGACTAATTTATCAGGGGAAGGGGTTATGCCACACGTCACTGAAAAGATGCTGGGGCACGAACTGGGAGGAGTTATGGCGGTGTATAACAAACACGATTGGTTAGTTGAACAAAAAGATGCCTATGAGTTATATGCTGATAAGATTTTCTGGCATATTAAGCGCCTTATCTAGATACCTTTATAAAATCTAAAGCAAAGTCAGGAAAGGATAAGATGTAGGTAACCTTTTTTTGGTGTATACTTCATGTTATTCACGTTTAGGTAAGAGTTAATAACAATATTTTTTTTGTGATTTAAGGAGTAGAGATGAGTATAAATCAAAATGGAATAATAAAAGAGATTAAAATTGGAGAGCGGACAGCAGTAGAATCTACAACAATTTTAATTCCGCCACAGACTACAAAGGTTGAATTGCATCTTGATGCGTCTAAAAAAATCATCATTATCTTTTCTTATGATAATGAAGATAAAACAGTAAGATATACAGGCTCTGCAGATGATTCAGGTGCAATATACACAATGACACTGATTAATTTTAATAATGTATTAGGTGAAGGGATTATGGAGCCATTTCCTTTTTATAAAAGTAATGGCATTCAATATTATATCTCACTATTGGTGATGACAAATGGAGATAAGAGCAGATCACTTATCTATACGATTGTGAAGGATTAGTTATCATGTCGGAATTTAACGGAACTATAAAAAATGAGATAGCTAAAGATAAGGCTTCCTTTAGTGATGCAAATAGAGGTTCTGCACTTTCCAATTCAATTGCTAAGGTGATCGGTGAGGGGGATAATGCAAAAAATAGTGTGGTATGGAAAATAATAACATACACACTTTATATGTATTCTGGGGTTATTGCAATAATGATGGCAAATGATATATATAGGTACGGTGGTATTAATTGTGTTAGTATTATTAAAGACACATGGGCTACATACTCACCGATTTTAACTCTATCTTTAGGATATATGTTTGGTAAAAGAGATAGGGTTGAATAAAATCCGGTCGAATTCGCTTTTGATATTCAAAGCCTTCTTTATAAAAGGCTTTGAATTTTTGTTTAATATTTTATTTATTTTTATGTTATTTTTTGATTCTGTTAATACCACCTTCCTCTATCCAATTAAATACGGCTTTCCTGCTATATCGCGTAGGATAGGTGAGAACTGGATTTGGAAAATCATGATCTTTACGTAAACGCCATACAGCTGTTTTTTTCTTCCCCAGTAATTCGAATACTTCTTTCTCTCCCATAAAATCTGTAGAAGTCATAAGCACCTCATTCAAAATTACCGTTAAAAATACATGTACCACACCCGCCACGAGCCCCTTCAGTACAAACATCGCAGCGGTCTACTTTTTTACGAGGTTGTTCTTTGATATGCAGCCTTGGCTCCCCGTCTTTTGGCTCCGGCCATTCGCGTTTTTTGTTCACCGCCAACTTTTCAATCATTGCCTGCGTAATCTGCTCATCAGTGATACCGACACGGCGCTGGGCGTCCCACAGCAGGAACTGCATATCAGCCCATTCCGACAAGTCGCCAGGCTGATCAGCGGCTTCCAGTGCTTCTTTGCTGAGGTGCTTCAGCGGGCCAACCGGGCCGACATTGCCGAAGGTAGCCTGTGACCACTCGGCGTGCTCTCGGCGTACCTGGTCACGGTCCGGAGCGGACAGAGGTGCAATGTATGGCTCTTCATCGAGATGAATTCGCGTGCCGCATTTTGGACAGTTCCCATCACAATCACCAATGGCCGAAATCTCAACCTCATTTTGGCAAGACCAGCAGGCCACTTTTTTCACCACCGGCTCTCTGTCAGCCTTGCGGCGTTCCTGTAGCTCTTCAAGTGCCAGCATCATCGAATCATGCAGCGCCTTCTGATATGGAAGACCTTCCTTCTGGCAATACTCTACGCGGCTACGGCGAAAAGCGATTAGCTCTGCTAGAGTCTCATCGTCCAGAGTTTCTCTGGTTAATTTACTGGTCATTGGCTGGCCTCCTTACTGCGACTAACAGACAAAGTTTTATTCACGATGGCATCCATCAGACGTGCTGCAGCCGCCTTTTGAGCAGATACATTCGCAATGACTGTTGGCCTGGCTTTCTTACAGCTGGCACAAATCCCGTCCCATGATGAAATGAGGAAAAAATCTTCACGCTCGGCAATGCCGGTATTCATTACCAGGTCCTCAATCATCAGCGTGACCCCGCGAATTCCCCGACCTTCGCTTAACCGCTGCACTGTGTAGCCGAAGGCGTTGATCATCACAGCATGGAACTGGATATACTCGCGTTTGTACTCTGCCTGGTTCGTACCTTGGCGAATATCATCTAAACCAGTCAGCATTAGCCACGCATTCCACAACCCTTCAAGATCATCCTTTGAGCCGGAACCTGAAAATTTTGCCGTGGCATCACTAAGGGCTTTGAAGCTGACCCACTTATCACTTTTCGCAGGAACGACGTTATGCTCAAAATCGGTGACTTCAGAAAAGACGTCGTGTGAACTGATAAAGCTGACCATCTCCTGCGCGTTCTTATCGCGCCCGTTATAGGCCATGTTGATAGCCGCAGATGGCTTCGAAACATTGTTGTTAATGTCCGAGAAAAACTGCTGCCGCGTCTTCAGTGGCAACTGGAGAGTAAGCATCATCGGAACATGGATAGGTTCATCAATGGTGCGGCAATACTCAGCAATCCCTGCTGCGCGATGTTGACCATCAAACAATTTAATCTCTGCATCCATCGGGAAACGGGCCACCCCGACATTAGTGTTTCCGAACTCTTCGAATTCAACATACGAGTCGCAGTTACCTACAAGCGGCGGAATAATGAATGGTTCCTTATTCTCGTATGCTTCAACGAGATACTGATAAAACTTTTTCGCCCTGGCGGGGTTCAGTTCTCGCTGAGATCGATCAAGGGTGTCGCCGTAGTTATCGCTGGCGAGGACTCGCGTTAGTGTCCGCGCAGGTACTGTCAGCATCAGGACAATTGAATCCCCCTGAGTTCCACGCGACGCCGGAAATTCAAAGAAATGATCGCCTATTTTGCTCATTATGATTCCTCCCCAAGCACCCAACGAAGTGCGCTTGCATACTCACCCTCGGCTGATTCCAGGGCTTTTGTGATTTCTTTGCGGGTTTTCAGGCGCGGCTTTGCCTCGCCGAGGATCTGACGCTGACGCCGGGCTTTTTCATGGCCGGTTGTGCCAGCAGTTGCCGCTTCGATTTCAGATACTTTCTCCCGCTGCTCTTCAGGTTTAAGCGATGCCAGCTGACGCGCCTGGGTAACGGTGACCGTTCCGGACTCAACTGCATCGCGAACAGCCTGGGTGGCATCCAGCAGTGACAGAGTTGCGCGTACGGTCTGGACACTCACGCCAAACATCAGCGCTAAATCGTCCTCGTCGTGCCCGCGCTCCAGAGCATCAGCCATTTTCTTTGCTCGGCCCAGTGGCGTATCTGCCTGGCGGATTTCGTTAGCACTTACCATCGCCTGCGCCATGCGAACGGCGGAGCCACGTTTAGCTACTGCTGGAACCAGTAACGGTTCTTTACCCTCTTTCAACAGTCGCTTGTTGGCTTCCAGTGTATGGCGCACACGCTGGCGACCATCGACTACACAAGACAGCCCTGTCTCCGGGTCTTTCCAGACGATAATCGGCTCAAGAACGCCCTGGTCCATGATGTTCAGCACCATTGCCTCGCTGATAGGCAGGTGGATACGTTCATCGTAAAGCGGGTGAGTTTTGTCGGTAACCAGATGCAGGCTTTCAGGTTCGAACGTTAAAACGTTCGTTTTGCCGCTGGCGCCGTATACAACCTTTGAGTCTTTAGCCATCAGAGAGCCTCCACGTTACGGAAGCTGGTAGGGCAAATTGCTTTCAAGTCGCGCATTGCTTCGAGGACATGTAGATTTGTGCGCTTCTTGGTGTGTCGCTCGGTCAGACGATCACACTCTTTCGCCCATGATTTGACCTCTGCGAGAAGGGCGTCACGTTCGGTGCGCGTCTGGCGCAGAGCTACATTCGAAACATCGAGGACGGTAGCCAGTTCCTTGATGATTGCTGCCTGTGCTGGTGGCATAGTTTTGGCTATTTCGTACGCCTGTTTAATCAGTTGATTTGCTGTCTTAGCCATCTTTTGTTCTCCATCTGACGCGCTGCAACGCGTAAATTTAGGGTGCAGCAACCCAACCCATGAGAATGGGGTAATTGCTGCTGTTCTAATCAGGCTGCTGGTTTTTGTTCCTCGGGCTCTTTGTAGGCGAGCAGATCACAAAGCTGGTTAATTACTTTACAGAACTGGAACATGTCCGTACCTGCCTGGTGACGCCAGCGGTAGGCTTTGTCGTCATCATCAGAATAATCATTATCCTTGGTATCGATCCGCCGGAAATGGAACTTATCTGTAAGCAGAAAAGAGACGCCGCAGCCTCTTAATTCCATGTTATCGACGATAAAACCTGTGTTCAGGCTCTCCAGAATTTCACTGGTAACGGAAGTGTGTTCCGCAGAGTAGCGAATAACTTCTTTCTGTTCTGCCAGGCGGGATAGCTGGACATAATCACCGACCTCAAACCCGGCAAAGGCTGATTCTTCGCCGTCCAGATGGTTTTTAAGGCGCGTTGTCAGGCCGTTTTTGATATCACTGATGTTGATCGTGACTGTTTTGACTGAGCCGATCACTTTAACCAGCATCGCCCCGACTAAATTGGCAATATTTTTATTGGCGGAATTAATGATCAGCAGATTTTCTTCAGTGTTATACAGGACCAGGATCAGAGACGTCTTGATGAATGCCTGTTTGCAGAGCTGAACCTTAGCATCCTGGATAATGTTGTTACGGTCAGCGCGCTTTAGTTTCTGACCACATGCATTTTCAATGCGCTGGATACGCTCATTTGCTTCTTTCATCACGACGTGCTGGGGGATTATTTTCTCATCGCGGCGAATCACGATTGCATAACCGCCAGTAATTGGCGTAACCAGCTCGCCAGTAATCGGATTAGGGACGAAGGAAGCCCGCGCGAACTCCGTTTCTGTAAGTTCAGAGTAGGGCAATTCCTGCAGGTGCCCTTCAACCGCTTCAATACTGGGCAAAGTAGCCCTATAGACAATGGCGTTACGTAACTTTGATAATTTCATTTCTGTGTCCTCTGCAAAGGATTAGTTAGTTATCTCCACACAACACAGGAGAACACCAGCTGCTGCATCAGCCCGAGCGGATTGGGTTATGGGCCCGTCACTCGGTAGTGCTCTCGTGTCTTGTGTAAAAAGGGCGGTTACCCATCAGAACATTATCCTCTTCCTCCTGTTTGGCTGGTGGAAGACTGGATAGCCGCCAAATAAGCCGTTATGCGATGTATTCGATAATTTCAGCGCCGTCTAAGTCCCAGTTACCGCAATAGTCAAGACTACGATTGAACCCGAATGCGCAGAGGTGGTAATCCAGGTCGGCGCAGGCTCGCGGGTTGATGTCTACGTCATCAAGGTCACACTCCACCACGGCTCCGGATGGAAGCTGAAAAACGACCTTTGGGCGAACTACGCGCAAGTGGAAGCGAGAAGACTCTTCCGCTCCAATAGCGTCGATCGCCTTGTAGCGCCACTCATCCGCCATAGCTTCAGCATCGTCAGCGCTACGTGAGTCGTGGAACGGGAAGTATTTAATTTCGGTATTACCGTTTAAAACTACTGCGTAACATGAAGACATGTGTTTACCCCCAAGAAACCGTTATTTGCGTCGACCGGCGCTGCGGTACGCTTGTACACGTCACAACTGGAAGCGCACTCCTTCAGTTACAAACCGATCCCCACCGGAAAGAAGGGGAATGCGCTTCCATGTTGTGTTCTGTTCATCCTTGTCCGTAAGTTTCGTCATGTGCCGACGAGTAGAAGATAATCATAAATTGCGAGTAACGCAATAGCTATGTGCGTAAAGCGCAAATTTAGGGCGAAAAAAAAGGCCTCGAATGAGGCCTAGTTTATGATGATGAATGCTATCCATGCCGTTTAAAGGACTGAGACTGGCTTATTAAAACCTTTCCATAGATATAGAATCTGTGTTCATTCTCTTTAGTTATATTCCATTCTCTATAACGAGGGTTATCAGAGATGACTAGCAGTTGGTCTGGTATCATCTGCAGGCGTTTAACATAAACTTTTCCATCAAAACCAAAGACGTAAATCCCATCCCCATCGAACTCATTGATAGTTACGTCCACAAAGATTAGGTCGCCAGGCTCAATCGTTGAGGCCATGCTATCACCGCGAACGTTGATGACCTTTACTCCAGATGGAGTCCTGCCACCAAACATTGCCAATGCCTGATCATTGCTGAACTCGATAGCATGAATGACATCTATGACGTCACTACCGTGTATATGTCCTGCCCCGGCGCTTGCGCTCACATCAAGTACCTCGACTCTGTATACATCCACATCCTTTACGGGAGATGCATATTTTTCACTGTTTATATGTACAGTAGTGTCATTTTCGTCAGAGGTAAATAGGTCAGGTACACTTACGCTTAAAGCTTGAGCAAGTCGGTTAAGTGTCTGTTCTGAAAACTGCTTTTGTTTACCAGTTTCAAGCCTGGAAATATTGGCAGCATCAACGCCCACAGCTTCTGCAAGCTCTGCGATTTTAATGTTCTTCGCTAAGCGAAGTTGTCGTATGCGAGATCCTATTTTCATTCACTCATTACATGTTGTTTTTGCGTTTCGTGCAAAGCAACTTGCGCAATTCGCTAGCGTGGAATAACATGCGTAATACGCAAAAACAGGAGGCGTTATGCAATCACCATTAAGAAAATTGCGAAAATCGCATGGCATGACCTTATTGCACGTTGCAACCGGGGTACAGGTAGATCCTGCAACGTTGAGCCGCATTGAAAGATGCGAGCAAGTCCCATCTGTCGAACTGGCGGAGAGATTAGCCAAGTTCTTTAGAGGAGAAATAAGCGAATTACACATTTTGTACCCAAGTCGCTATCAAACAGATGACGTACCAAGTGCAAATAATCGTACTGCTTAAGCGGTTATTCGATAACTACAAAAGGTAAATCAAGATGGTAGAGCCAAACCTCAAAGAAGCCGTCAAAGCGATGTGCAAAGCATATCCAGGTGGGCGCGAAGCAATGGCTGGCGCACTGGGAATGACGGTGACGCAGTTTAACAACAACCTTTACGAGAAAAACGGCTGTCGTTTCTTCGAAGTCAGCGAACTGGAAGCGATGGAGGACATCTCGAATACATCTCAACTGGCTGAATATTTTGCCCGCCGTCGTGGTGCTCTGCTGGTGGATGTTCCGCACCTGGAAGAACTGGACCGCGTGGACTTGTTTAGCCGGGCAATGCGTACCTCTGCCGCCAGGGGGCAGGTTGATCAGATTATCGAACAGGCGCTTGAAGATGGCGTTATTGAAAGGCACGAGGCCGAAGAAATCATGGTGCATCACCGCCGTCACCTGGCTGCTCGTGAAGAAGAGATTGCCGCAATCATCACGCTTTTTTCACGCAAAAAGAAGTGACGCCAGCGAGTTGCAGCTCCTGGCGTCGTGGCGTGTCGTTATCAGTGGAGATTACTAACGCATGAACAGTTTATCAACACAATACCGCAGGTCGCAACTTGTAGCGCGGCCAGTTCCTGGTGGAGCAGGACCGGTGCAGTTCGTGTATGGGGTAAGAGTACCAGGCGGGTTCGAGCCTGTCTGCTACCAGTTTGCTCAGTGGGTGGTAGGGGACTTTAACGGCCAGGCGGAGAAAGTATGCGAGAGCTCAACCGATGGTTCAGAGATCACTACGGTGTCCCGGTCAGGGTCATACGCTGGGAGCCCCAGACACAGCGCGTTATATACCTGCGTGAAGGGTACGAGCATGAATGCTTTAGCCCCCTCGAGCAATTCAGACGTAAATTCAGAGAAATAAAGGACGATCATGAGCACTAAATTAACAGGATACGTCTGGGACGCTTGTGCATCTTCGGGGATGAAGCTATCCAGCGTGGCAATCATGGCGCGCCTGGCTGACTTCAGCAACGATGAGGGTGTTTGCTGGCCTTCCATTGCGACCATATCCCGTCAGATAGGCGCTGGTGAAAGTACTGTCAGAACGGCGATAGCTGCACTTGAGAAAGAGGGGTGGCTCACTCGCACACAGCGCCGCAACGGCAACCGTAATGCATCGAACGTCTACCAGCTCAACGTTTCCAAACTACAGAAAGCGGCATTTTCTCACCTGTCAGTTTCTGACACATCAAAATCTGATGCGTCAAAATCTGATGCGTCAAAAATTGACCCCTCAAAATTTGAGGCGTCGGAATCCATCAAAAAAACCAGTTTTGACCCGTCAGAATCTGGTGGGGATCCGTCAGTAAAATCAACTACTGATCCATCAGATATAAATCCTTCTTGTCCGGACGCTTCGCAACCGGACGAACAGGGCTCTGCAGATGAATTTCTGTCACGACATCCTGACGCGGTGGTGTACAGCGCTGCAAAGCGGCAGTGGGGCAGCCGGGACGATTTAACCTGCGCCGAGTTCATTTGGGGAAAAATTATCAGCATGTACGAACTGGCGGCTGAAAGTGATGGTGAGGTAGTACGCCCTAAAGAACCAAACTGGACCGCATGGGCGAATGAGGTTCGCCTGATGGTGATGCAGGACGGGAGAACCCATAAACAAATTTGCTCACTTTTCAAGCGCGCCAACAAAGATTCGTTCTGGTGTAAAAACGTACTCAGCCCGTCGAAGCTTCGGGATAAATGGGATGAGCTGTCGTTAAAACTATCTGCTCCACTCAATAGCTCCCGCCAGGAGTCGTCCATTTCGCGAGCCAGCTTCGACGGGGTTGATTACTCATTGCCAGAAAACTCGGGGTTCCGCACATGAGCAAGCCATTTCTCAAATGGGCTGGTGGAAAGTATACCCAGCTGGCTGACCTGTTCGTGCAGATCCCGGCAGGGAAACGCCTGATAGAGCCATTCGTTGGTGGTGGGTCGGTATTCCTGAACAGCGAAAAGCACGCAGATTACCTGCTGGCGGACGTTAATCCGGACCTGATTAATCTGTATCAGATGTTAGCGGTGGTGCCGGATGAAGTGGAATTGAAGGCCCGCTGGATGTTTGAGCACATGCGGTCACCAGATGGCTATGAGCTGATCCGTTCCGAGTTCAACGCTCAGACGCTGGATGCTACTGAACGCGCAGCTGCATTCCTGTATCTCAACCGGCATTGCTTCAATGGCCTGATGCGCTACAACCAGGCGAACAAGTTCAATGTGGGCTGGGGAGGCTACAAGGCCCCGTATTACCCGATGGATGAGATGAAAGCCTTCGCGGCTATGGCGCATAACTGCGTATTCATGACCGCTGACTACCGCCGAACTATTAGCCTGGCCGGGAAAGGGGATGTGGTTTACTGCGATCCGCCTTACGAACCGATGCCGGGAACAGCCGGATTCACTGCCTACGCCGCTGGTGGTTTTAGCTGGGAGAACCAGGTGGACCTGGCGAAGCAATGCGTATCTGCCTTTCACCGTGGCGCTCGGGTAGTGATTTCTAACTCATCTGCACCGAAGGTTCTCGACCTGTACCGGGAGCATGGTTTTAACCTGCAATTCATCAACGCGCGCCGTTCGATCTCCTGCAAAAGCAGTACGCGGGAAGTCGCAAAAGACGTTGTAGCGATCCTTTAAGGGGGCTAAATGAAACTGACTTTACCATTTCCACCGAGCGTAAATAGTTACTGGCGCGCCCCGAGCAAGGGACCGCTGAAAGGCAGGCATCTGGTAAGCGAGACAGGGCGCAAGTTCCAGCAGGCAGCGAGAGCGGCGATTATTGAGCAACTGCGGGCCGTTCCCCGGCCATCCTCTGATCTGGCCGAGGTTCACATAGTGTTGTATCCGCCGGATCAGCGCCGTCGGGATATCGATAACTACAACAAAGCGCTGTTCGATGCCCTGACTCTAACAGGCGTCTGGGAAGACGACAGTCAGGTTAAGCGCATGCTGGTGGAGTGGGGGAACATCGTGAAGAAAGGGAAAGTAGAAATCACCATCCGACGTTTTCGTGCAGTTGCCTGACGTGGAGATGATATGAGAGCACTACTAACCCCTGAGATTGCCCCACGTATGGGCGTTGTTCTTCTTCGCCCAGGTGCTGATCTCATGCCGATGTTCAGGAGAGGACGGGTACTGATTGAGCCTGCACCGGAAAAATACAGCGACTACGCAACCGGCGCCATCCCTCCCGCCACGCAGCCACTGGCAGAAGACCCGGTTTTGAAGCCAGTATTCGAAAACAAAGACGTCATTCTGCGCGCGGGTGGTATCAGCTCGCTGGAGGCCGAGCTGGAGCGTCGTTTTGAATGCCAGTATCCGCACGGCTCGTGGCACAGCGAAAATTTTACGCTGTTCCGGCATGAGCCTGGCAGCATCCGCCTTTGCTGGGCCTGCGATAACCTGGTGCGTGATCAGTACACAGAGACACTGGCAGGCATTGCGCGTGAGAACCTGGTATCCTGGCTGATAACGGTCATCCGCTCACAGCTGGGGTTCAACGAAGACCATCAACTGACGATCCCCGAGTTGTGCTGGTGGCTGGTAATAAACAATCTGGCGCACGTCATCCCTGAATCGCTGGCCCGGAAAGCCCTGCGATTGCCGGAAATACAGCATCAACCGGTGATGAAGGAGAGCGATATTGTGCCGGAGCCAGCGGCGAGCGAAGTGGTGCAGAAAAAGATTCTCGGTCTTCGCGTAGATCCTGAAACGCCGGAATCATTCATGCTGCGACCAAAGCGCCGCCGCTGGGTAAACGAGAGCTGGACGCGCTGGGTTAAGTCTCAGTCGTGTGTCTGCTGTAACAAACAAGCAGATGATCCCCATCACCTGATAGGCCACGGACAAGGTGGAATGGGAACGAAAGCGCACGATTTGTTTGTATTGCCGCTTTGCAGAGCGCATCACGACGAGTTGCACGCTGACACCGTGGCATTTGAGAAGAAGCACGGCTCACAGCTGGAGCTGCTGTTTCGATTTCTGGATCGTTCGCTGGCTATTGGCGTGCTGGCATAGTGGAGAACGTATAATGATTAACCCGTCCGAGGTTGGAAAAGCTGGTGAAATGGTCAGGCTGAAAACGCTTGAGGCCATCTGGATTCAAGGGAAGCTGCGCATGTGGGGCCGCTGGTCCTACATCGGCGGCGGTAGTGGCGGCAATATGTTTAACCAGTTACTGGCCTCCGGGAAAGTCACCAAAACAGCCATCAATGAGGCATTACGCCGGATGAAGAAGTCTGGCATCTCGAAGCCAGAGCTTGAGGCGTTCTTTCGTGAAATACTCGCGGGGAAAAACAAAAGCGGCCTGGCTTTCTGTACAGACGATGAAGGGCTGCTGATTGATAAGGTACTTGGGGCAGTACTTATTACGGGTGGTCACAAAGAGCTGTATCACCTGCTGGTGGAGCATTACCGGTTACGGAAGAGCAAACGCCTCATAGCTGAAGAGCTCTATGAAAAGCATCCGGACTGGTGCTTTATGACATGCAGACGAAGAGTTGATACATGGCTAAGCTTGGCAGAATCGATGCTGTACACACCAATGTGTGACGCATTCGGCACAAATGGCGACAGATTTTACTTGCAAAGTGAGCCAGAAACTGCTTGAATTGTGATAGGCTCGGGACGTTAAAGCGAACTGAGCAACAGAACATATACCCCAACCCGCTTCTAGAGCGGGTTTTTTCTTTACCGCCCCATAGGTTCTGGTTACCATCAAATGGTTTACTGGGGGGGAAAGGAAAATTGGAAAAATATCTGTATTTGACTGAGCTATCTTGGGTCGATCCTTGGGTTACAGGAGGAAACGTACCATTAAAAATCGCTAGTACATATAAAAGCATTGAGCGACAAGGTATTTATACTCCTGATGAGAATCTTATAGACTCTTCAACTCATGATGTGAACATGTTTAAAGGCGCTATTAGTATAGAGAATTCTGATGTTACGATATATGGAGCTGTCATAGACGGGGTACCATATCGAGAGGTAATGAAATTCGATAGAAAAATCGAAGATGGTCTAGTGTTATGTTTAGCGAACCGGAGAAGCAATTACATTGCAAAAAGGTTAAAGAAAAAAACTTGTGTAAAAATATTTGACGTTAATAAACTGAAAAAACTTTTGGATGACCAAATTGGTGTTGAAAGCCAAATGGGGCCATGCAGTTACACTGATACACATCATAGGCATCATTTTTTGAAATCTGATATGGATGCATGGCAAGAAGAATTTAGGTTTTTTTGGCCGGGGGTTGGCAGTACAAGCGTTAATATTTGCAAGGGTATGGGAGAGATAGTGCCTGTTCGTGGTAATATGTTTTAACTCCCTTATTAAACGCAAGGTCATCAATTGGTGGCCTTTTTTATTCTAGTTATTTCTAACCTTAGTTCCACGCATAGTGATGGTTTATTTTTTTCGTGAAAATGATAATAAATTAATAAGATGCTTTGAATAAAGCATCGAGTTTTATTTTGAATTGAACGTCTTTATTTTAATTTCGACTGGTTGTCTTAGTTTATATGTGTTTTTAATATGTTTGTGGTGAATTTCACAAGCTTTAATGTGGGGGGGGTAAAACTTAGGAGTGAGTCTTTAGTCTATTTAATATAATACGATGCTTCTTTCCATGGTCTCGCTAGTTAATAACTCACCCAAGAACTAATTTCCAATCCACCAGACGACTTTAGACTTTCACACAGCACCCCGAACCCAAATCGGAGGTGGAGACTTTGAAAATGCCCAATACGAGTAACTGGCCTGACCTTTTGGAGTTGCTACAGAGCTGGTGGCGCGGAGATACGCCACTGGGCGCCGTGCTGTTTTCTGTGATTATGGCCGGACTGCGAATTGCCTATGGTGGTGGTGGCTGGAAAAAGATGCTCCTTGAAGGGTTGCTCTGCGGCGCACTGACATTAACCGTTGCGTCTGGTCTGGAGTACCTATCGATCCCTAAAACGCTTTCGGTAGGTATTGGTGGTGGCATCGGATTTATTGGTGTTGAGCAGTTCAGAAAACTGGTCATTAACATTATCAATGTTCGCTTCGGCGGAAGCCCAAAGGCATAAATATGAACCTGCAAAAATTTCAGAAGGCGGCTGGCTTGAGCGCCGGGTTAGCTGCGCGCTGGTTTACGCACATCGACGCAGCAATGAAAGAATTCGGCATCACGGCCCCCCTCGATCAGGCTATGTTCATTGCCCAGGTAGGCCATGAGTCAGGCAGTTTTTCTACGCTGGTTGAGAGCCTGAATTATGCAGCCGAAAGACTGGTGCAGCTGTTTGGTCCCCGGCGCATTACGGAGCAGCAGGCTGCAGCGCTGGGGCGCACCAAAACGCAGACAGCTAACCAGCAGGCTATTGCCAATCTGATTTACGGCGGTGACTGGGGTAAACGGAATCTCGGCAATCAGGCTCCGGGTGATGGCTGGAAGTATCGCGGTCGCGGCCTGAAACAGATTACCGGGTTAGCCAACTATCGCGACTGCGGAATCGCATTAAAGGTCGACCTTATTACTCATCCTGAGCTTCTGGAGCAGGACTCATACGCAGCTCGATCGGCAGCGTGGTTCTTTGCCTCTAAAGGGGGCCTGAAATGGTCTGGTGACCTTGTTCGAGTCACTCAGATTATCAACGGCGGACAGAACGGCATAGATGACCGTAAAGCCCGCTATCTCCTAGCAAAAAGTGTTTTGGTTTGAGGGAAATATGAACTATCTCATTAATCGGCTGAAAGAGCCTTCCACCTGGCGCGGCATCATCCTGGTCATTGCCGGTGTCTTTGGCTACCAGATGCCTCCGGGTATTCAGGAAACCGTTATCGCTGGCGGCGTAGCGCTGGCGGGCGTTGTTGGTGCGGTGATGCCGGACAGCGTTAAGAAGTAAGCAGGCTAGCAACCTGCTGCCCTACAGAAACCCGCTTTCCTTTAGTTTTTTAGCCAATAAGTAATTGGTGATTACTCCAAGAGAAACCCCAACAATCCACGGCACAGCTGAATCAAGCATTAGTGAGTTGTTCACGTTAATGCTGGCGGTGATGCAGGCATAGGTATTTGTAAATGCAAACCATGTAAAAAGTATCTGTTTCATTTGGTTATCTCCTTGCTTTCCCTCCCAACAATATCCACCTACGAGTTAGTAAAAGCAAACCAGGTACAACCGAAAGGGCTACGAAATGAGTGAAGCTAAACCGCAGGACGGCAGCACAGTAAAGGGCTACCGCACATTAACCGCTGGCGACATTGAGCGGATGAACCGCCTAAAAGGTGTCAGCCGGCATTTTTGCAGTCTGCTCGATACTGAGCGAGAGGTAGCAACGGCTGAAGTTGTCGAGCGTGGTAGTCAGGCCGAAACTGAGAGAGCAGACGCTTTGCGCTGCATGGCTATCGCGCGCTCCAAAATGCAGGAAGCTTGTATGTGGGCATGCTGCGCAGTTGCCCGGCCAGATGCTGACTGTTAACCCCACCAAGGTATAAATCACCAACTATCCCCTCCCGAGGATAAAGCAATGAAGCAATAAGCGGACAGACCGCAGCCGAAAGGCAATGGAGCAGTCGTGATGCCCCCCTGAGTCGCCATTGAGCGAGCCTGTGTAGCGACGGGTCAAGGTTCTTATATCAAAAGCAGCTCAGGTAAAGCAGCGTGAATGCCAAACGTGCACCGGTTATGAGCGGCGATGATGCGACAGCAACTCAAGGGCATGAGCGTGGCCACTCCGGGAAGTGGCAATGCATTACAGCAGGCATTCACTGAGTGCCTGTGATAATGCTATCGTTGTCCTTTCTATGGAGGGGTTGATGAATATTGCAGAAAAGATCTCTTTGTGGTCCATGATAGGCACTTGGTTTTCAGGCATAGCGACAGTTGCAGCTGTTTTAATGGCTTTCCATTTAGCAAATAAAAGGCCAAAAGCCATTGTTAAATGTACTGTTTCAAGATCAGTGTTTTTTATCCAAAATGATACTGGGACTGTTACAGAGAAAGGAATTCAAATTAAGGTTGTGAACAATGGAATTTACCCAATTACAATATCATCAGTTGAATGGGAGTATGGTGGCGATAGCGTAATAGCTAATTACTTTTCTGATATTAAATCACATAAGCTTCCAGCAAGGTTAGAGCATGGAGAGGTTGCCAGGTTTTGGATTCCTCTTTTCCCTGATGAAAGAAATTGGTTGAAGCGACTTGCTAAAGAGATCAGGCACAAGGGCAAAAATCCCAGCAAAGTTAAGTGTTCAATTGAATTAACAACTGGGGACAAGTTTAAGACTAAACCCGATAAAGAGATAATTCGAATACTTAAACAATATTAAATAAAGCCTCGCTGATGCGGGGCTTTTTCTTGGAGACTTTATGCGCCTAACAGTTCTCGACGACGACACGGGCGAACGTATCGAACCCGGTCGCGAACGTATTACGGTTTATCTCAATGGTGTTGAGGTAAAGCACGTTTTTTCTGCTGACGATGATAAAGGCGAGGTGATTGCCGCCGTGCTTGATAGACGGGGTTATCTCACTGCCGAGAACGGCGAGGTTAAGCGGCAGAGGCTGTTAGGTCAGGTGAGGATAGAGCGATGCCCTCGCTAATACCCCGCGCCTGCCGTAAGCGTGGATGTCCTGGCACCACCACAGACCGCTCAGGCTTCTGCGAGAAGCACCGCAATGAAGGCTGGCAACAGCATCAACAGGGAAAGAGTCGCCACGAGCGTGGCTACGGTAGCCAGTGGGATATCAGGCGTGCGCGCATCCTGAAACGCGACAACCATTTGTGCCAGAACTGCCTCCGCAGCGGGCGAGCTGTCGCAGCAAAGACGGTTGACCACATCAAGGCCAAGGCTCATGGGGGTACCGATGACGATTCGAACCTCGAAAGCCTGTGCTGGCCCTGCCATCGAACGAAAACCGGGCGCGAACGCATCAAATGATATCAATTCTCATTTTTGGCGATGACAGAGGGGGGCGGGGTCAAATCCCTGACGGCAAAGGACAAAAGGACCGCCGCCTAACCTTTTTTCACACCGCCGCAGGTTAGAAAACTTTTTTTTGGGGTCCCCCATCCAATGATTAATAGGAGTTTTCGATTATGCCAGGACCACCGAAAACCCCGACACATCTGGCTTTAGTGAAGGGGAACCCATCCAAGCGCCCGATCAATAAGAACGAGCCAAAACCCCCGTCAGGGGTCCCCCCAATACCGAAACATTTCGATAAACAGGGTAAGTACTGGTTCAAGCGTATTGGTGAGGAACTTGATGCCGTCGGCGTGTTGACCACGCTTGATGCTAAAGCGCTGGAGTTGTTGATAGAAGCCTATGTTGAATACCGGCATCACTGCGACACGCTTGATCGTGAAGGTTACACCTATGCCGTCTACAGCGAAGATGATTCAGATGAAGGAGGGGAGCGGGAAATCAGAATGATAAAACCGCACCCTGCAGCAGTCATGAAGGCTGACGCGTGGAAACGGATCAGAGCGATGCTGAGCGAATTCGGCATGACACCTGCCAGCCGATCAAAGGTTGGTGCAAAAGTCCCGGCAGAAGCCGACCCACTGGAAGAATTTCTTAAAAAGCGCAAATGATGAATGGCAACCGTTGCAGATGGATTTCGCTACGCCGAGCGCGTGGTATCTGGCGATATCGTTGCTGGCGAGCTGGTGCGTCTTGCGTGCCAGCGGTTCTTTCATGATTTAGAACACGGCCCGGCGCGCGGTGTTTATTTTGATGAAGGCCGCGCCCAGCACGTTCTCGATTTCTATAACTTTGTTCCCCACGTGAAGGGGCATTTGACCGGCAAGCCGATCGAGCTGATGGACTGGCACGTTTTTATCCTGATAAATCTTTTTGGGTTTGTCGTCCCGCTGATAGATGAAATTACGTGTGAAGGAGTTCTGGATGACGACGGCGAACCCATGTTTGTACGGCGGTTTCGTACCGCTTATGACGAAGTAGCTCGTAAGAATGCAAAATCAACTCTTTCATCTGGAATCGGCCTTTATATGGCTGGCGCTGATGGTGAGGGCGGCGCTGAGGTTTATTCCGCTGCAACCACCCGGGATCAGGCCCGCATTGTGTTTGATGATGCCAAACGCATGATTAAGCTGGCACCGAAAACTCTGGGGCGGTTATTTGGCAGCAATAAGCTGAATATTCACCAGGAGCGGACAGGTTCTAAGTTTGAACCTGTAGCCAGTGATGCGAACAACCTCGACGGTCTGAATATTCACTGCGGGATTGTTGATGAGCTCCATGCGCATAAAACCCGAGATGTCTGGGAAGTTCTCGAAACGGCAACCGGCGCTCGACTACAGTCTCTTATCTTCGCGATCACTACTGCGGGATTTAATAAAGAGGGTATTTGTTACGAGCAGCGTGATTATGCCATTAAGTTGCTGAAAAATTTTGACAACCCGGACCCTCTATCACCGAAAGATGATAGCTATTTCGCACTGATTTATACCCTGGATGAGGGTGACGATCCTTTCGACGAGGCAAACTGGCCGAAAGCAAATCCCGGTCTGGGTGTTTGTAAGCGATGGGATGATATGCGTCGCCTGGCTAAAAAGGCGAAAGAGCAGGTGGCAGCGCGGGTCGGATTTTTTACCAAGCATCTCAATATCTGGGTGCAGGGTGAAAAAGCGTGGATGGATATGTCGCGCTGGGAAAAATGCCGCGATACCTGGGATGACTCAACTACGGCCAGCTGGTCAATGTGGCTCGGCGTTGATCTTTCCAACAAAATTGATATTTCAGCCGCGGTTAAAGTATGGCTTGCCCCAAATGGTGATGTTTACGCGCGGTCCCGATTCTGGATACCTGAGGGACGGCTGGAAGCCTGCACAAAACAGCAGGCGGAACTTTACCGCAAATGGAATCAAGCGGGATATCTGGAATTTACTGATGGGGATGTTATTGACCATGCCGTGATTAAAGAGGAAACGATCGAGTGGGCACGCGGTGAATCACTGAATGAATTCGCGTACGACCCCTGGAGTGCCACTCAGTTTGCTTTGTCGGTAGCAGCTGAAGGAATACCGATTGTTGAAGTCCCTCAGACGGTGAAAAACCTGTCAGAAGCGATGAAGGAAGTCGAGGCCAAGATTTACGCCGGGCGTTTTCATCACGACGGTAATCCGGTAATGACCTGGATGATGTCAAACGTCACCGTCAAACCAGACAAAAACGAGAATATTTTCCCCAACAAGGCCACCCCAGAAAACAAAATTGACGGCCCTGTCGCGATGTTTATTGCGATGAGTCGCCTGCTTGTTAACGGTGGTGGTGAAGTTGACTTCCTGTCCACTATCGACCCTGACGAAGACCTTTTACTTCTATGAAAACTTTAATCACTGATGCTATCGGGCTTACCGGGTTCGGTTCGCTTGCTGCTGGCGTGTATCTCCAGTTCGGGCTGGCGATGTCTCTGATGATGTCGGGAACCCTGCTACTCATTTATGCGCTGTTAGCGGCAATGAGGGGGAATAATGCTGCTTGATGCTCTTTTTCGCAGTGAACCACTGGAAAACCCGGCTACGCCGATCACGAGTGAGTCGGCAGAAACAGATAACGTGTTTGCCCAGGACGTATTTGTCAGCCCGCAAACGGCGATGAAGCTGGCTGCGGTGTATGCCTGTATTTACGTTATCTCTTCGAATATCGCTCAGATGCCACTGCATGTTATGCGGAAAACCAATAACAGGGTTGAAGCTGCCCGCGATCACCCTGTGTTTTACCTGGTTCACGATGAGCCGAATACGTGGCAGACCAGCTATAAGTGGCGTGAGCTAAAACAGCGTCATATTTTGGGCTGGGGGAATGGTTACACCTGGGTGAAGCGTTCCCGTCGTGGTGAAGTTTCCGGGCTGGAATGCTGCATGCCATGGGAAACGACACTGCTTAACACGGGTGGTCGGTATACCTATGGCGTTTACAACGAAGAGGGGGCGTTTGCCGTCAATCCCGACGATATGGTGCATATCCGGGCGCTGGGTAACAACCAGAAAATGGGGCTTAGCCCAATTATGCAGCATGCCGAGACGATAGGAATGGGGATGAGTGGGCAGGCTTATACCAGTTCATTCTTCAACGGTAATGCGCGACCCGCTGGCATTATTTCGGTGAAAAGCCAGCTGAATGAAGAAAGCTGGGGGCGTTTAAAAAGCATGTGGCAAAAAGCTACAGCTGCTTTGCGCAGCCAGGAGAATAAAACAATGCTTCTCCCGGCAGAGCTGGATTACAAAGCGCTCACCGTTTCCCCGGTTGATGCCCAGATCATTGATATGTCGAAGCTGAATCGGTCGATGATTGCCGGGATATTTAATGTACCGGCGCACATGATTAACGATCTCGAAAAAGCCACTTTCTCAAATATTACGCAGCAGGCCATTCAGTTTGTCCGCTACACGATCATGCCGTGGGTAACGAACTGGGAACAGGAACTCAATCGCCGCCTGTTCACCCGTGCTGAACTGGCCGCCGGATATTACGTCAGGTTTAACCTGACAGGCCTGCTACGCGGGACCCCGCAGGAACGTGCTCAGTTCTACCACTTTGCGATCACTGATGGCTGGATGAGCCGCAATGAAGCGCGAGCCTTCGAAGACATGAATCCGGTAGATGGCCTGGATGAAATGCTGGTGAGCGTTAACGCCGCGAACCCCGCAGACGATTTTAAGGCACCTAAAACCGACGAGGAAAAGCCCAATGAATGACCGTGAAACGCGCTGTTACAGCGGGGAGGTCAGAGCCGAGCAACGCACCGATGAACCTACCCGCATTCTGGGCTATGGCTCGGTGTTCAACAGCCGTTCTGAACCCCTGTGGGGATTCCGTGAAATCATCAAGCCCGGAGCATTTGACGATGTGCTGAATGATGATGTTCGCGGGCTGTTTAACCATGACCCCAACTTTATTCTCGGACGGAGCGCTGCCGGGACGCTATCCCTGTCTGTCGATGAGCGCGGCCTGCGTTACGACATTACAGCGCCGGATACGCAAACTATCCGCGATCTGGTGCTGGCGCCGATGATGCGCGGTGATATTAGCCAGTCATCTTTTGCCTTCCGGGTATCCCATGACGGTGAAAATTGGTACCAGGACGATGAAGGGATCGTTATTCGTGAAATATCGAAGTTTTCCCGGCTGTTTGATGTCAGTCCGGTGACTTATCCCGCATATCAGGAGGCCGACTCCGGCGTCCGATCGATGAAAGCCTGGCAGGAGGCGCGCGACAGCGGTGCGCTAAAGAACGCCATTAATCAACGAATGGCGCGTGAGCGCCTGCTGACCCTTCTTAACGCGTAAGGAAAAATCATGAAACTGCATGAAATGAAGCAAAAACGTAACATCATCGCCAAAGATATGCGTGCCCTGCATGACAAAATTGGTGATACACCCTGGACCGATGAGCAGCGTACTCAGTGGAACGCTGCAAAATCGGAGCTTGACGCCCTTGATGAGCGTATTGCACGCGAAGAGGAACTGCGCCGCCAGGATCAGGACTATATCCACGAAAACGAGCCGGAACAGCGCCAGCAGCAGAATCGTGATCCAGCAAATCCGGAAGCACAGGCTAACGAACGTCGTGCTGCGGCGTTTAATGCGTTTTTGCGCCGTGGTCTTGGCGAGATGAGCGCTGAAGAACGCCAGGCTTTAAAGGAGCTGCGTGCTCAGGGCACGACGCCGGATGAAAAAGGGGGGTACACCGTACCAACCCAGTTCCGTAATAAGATCGTCGAAGCACTGAAAGATTACGGTGGAATTGCCAGTGTGGCGCAAATTCTGAATACCGCCAACGGCCAGGACATTGACTGGGCAACCTCTGACGGTACCACTGAAGAAGGTGAACTGCTGGGCGAAAACACTGAAACCAGTGAAGAAGACGTGTCTTTCGGCGGTGCAACGCTGGGGGCTAAAAAACTGTCCTCTAAAATCATTCGCGTATCCAATGAACTGCTCCAGGACAGCGGCGTAGATATCGAGGCGTTCCTGGCCGCGCGTATCGCCACTCGCATCGGACGAGGTGAAGCGAAGTATCTGGTATTAGGGACCGGCACCGGCACCCCGCTGCAGCCTAAAGGGCTGGCTGCGTCGGTAACTGGCACCAAAAATACCGCAGCAGCGACCACCTTTACCTGGAAAGAGCTGAACGCACTGAAGCACTCTGTCGACCCGGCATACCGTAACGGTCCAAAGGTGCGCTGGGCCTTTAACGATGCAACGTTGCAGCTGGTGGAGGAAATGGAGGACGGACAGGGCCGCCCGCTCTGGTTACCGAACATTATCGGTGGCGCACCTGCTACTGTTCTGCAGGTGCCGTATGTCGTTGACCAGGCTATTCCTGATATCGCGGCTGGTGCCAAATTTGCCTACTTCGGCGATTTTAACCGCTTTATCGTTCGTCGCGTCACTTACATGACCCTGAAACGGCTGGTTGAGCGTTACGCAGAGTACGATCAGACTGGCTTCCTGGCCTTCCACCGCTTCGACTGCGTACTGGAAGATACCGGCGCGATTAAGGCGCTGGTGGGTAAACCGGCATCTGGCGGCTAAGGCAATAATCAGCTTCAACCTCCACCGCTCCGGCGGTTTTTTTATGCCCGCAGTTCGCTGCGGGCCAGGGAAAATACATGAGCACAACGATTGAGATGTTGCGGGCGCAGTGTCGGATCGATATTGACGATGCAACCGAAGATGAACTGCTGACGCTGTATTTCACAGCTGCTCGGCGTCGCGCAGAGAACTTCATTAATCGGAAACTGCATGAAGACTCTGTGCCTGATACCGATCCAGACGGGTTAAAAATTGCTGACGATATCCTCCTGGCGCTGATGCTTCTTGTTGGGCATTGGTTCAACAGCAGGGAAGAAGCTTCCGATGTAAATAAAATGAGCATCCCCTTCGGCTTCACTTCGTTGCTTGAACCCTACCGATATATCCCACTTTGAGGTGATTTATGGCCTGTGAAGGGTGTCTCCGTCGGCGTGAATGGTTAAAAAAGTGGACGAAAATAGCCTATGAACGAGCAACTGGTAAACGCGCTGATAGCAGCGCTGAGAGAACAAACAGCAGCACAGCGAGAGCAGACGGAAGCGATAAACCGCCTGGCTGAGTCTAACGTCGTCCTGTCCGATGTGATTATCCAGTCGCTTGCCGGCGATCTCGAAGAGGCGCCAGAGCAGCAAACCTATCTGAGTGGGAAACCAAGGGGGTGATATGCAGGCCGGAAAATTGCGTCACAGGATCACCCTGCAGGAACCCGTCAAAGAACAGAACCCGACAACGGGAGCCGTGATTAATACCTGGCGCGATGTCGCAACCCTTTGGGCCGAAGTCGCTGCTTTATCCGCACGTGAGTTTATTGCGGCCCAGGCCTCTCAGGGCGAGGTTACCACCCGGATAACGATTCGTTACCGTGAGGGCGTCACTCGGAAACATCGGATCCTGTTTCGTGGCCGCATCTACAACATTGAGGGCGTTTTACCTGACCCCCGGAGCGGCAGGGAATACCTGACACTGCCTTGTTCAGAGGGGGATAACGATGGCTGATGGCGTAGAAGTAAACCTGACCGGCCTCGATTCCGTCCAGGGGAAACTGGATGCCGTCTCACAGGTCACTCGCGATAAATCCGGTCGTGCAGCGCTGCGTAAAGCGGCAAACGTCATCAGGGACAGAGCGCGCAATAATGCCGCGCGGGTTGATGATCCTCTCACCAAAGAGGCTATCTACAAAAACATTGTGGTCAGTTTCAGCAGCAAGGCATTTCGCAGAACCGGCGATCCAACGTTTCGTGTCGGGGTGATGGGCGGCGCCAGGCAATACGCCAATACAAAGGCCAACGTCCGAAAAGGCAGGGCGGGTAAAAGTTTTAACACTGCCGGAGATAAAGGTAATCCCGGCGGGGATACCTGGTACTGGCGATTCCTGGAGTTCGGCACAGAACATGCTGCAGCGAGGCCAATAATTAGGCCTGCACTGAATGGGGTCGATGCCGATGTGATTAACGTTTTTGCTTTGGAGCTGGAAAAGTCCATCGATCGCGCTGTACGACGGGCGGCTAAAAAAGGAACTCCGGTATGATTGCTCCAATATTTGCAGTTTGCGCAGCCAGCCAGGCAGTCAGGGATTTGTTAGGTTCTACTCCCGTGCGGCTTTATCCGTTCGGTATGCAGGACGACAATATCGTTTATCCCTACGCAGTCTGGCAAAACGTAGGTGGCTTCCCTAAAAATTATCTAAACCAGCGGCCAGATGCAGATCACTATTCTCTGCAGGTTGATGTCTATGGTGATACTGACACCGATGTGATCGCCGTTGCCCGCGCTTTGCGTGACGCAATTGAGGGCAAGGCCTATATCACCCGATGGGGTGAACAAAGCCGCGATCCTGAAACAATGCGATACCGCTATTCCTTCGATGTTGACTGGATAACGACCAGATAACCAGCAACCCCAAACTGACCCGCCTTGTGCGGGTTTTTCTTTTATGGAGACAAAACATGTCTGTATTAACGCAAGGCACGCAGTTTTTTGTGCTCAAGTCTGGCGTGGTCAGCGAGGTTGAATGCATCACCAGTTTCAACCCCGGCGGGAACCCTGCCGATCAGATTGAAGATACCTGTCTGAGTGAGCGGGATTCCAGAACCTACAAAAAGGGACTTAAAACGCCTGCGGCCGCAACCGTCGGGCTTAACGCTGATCCGACGAACGCAAGCCACATTATGTTGCATGGCCTCGCTGAAGCGAATGACCAGACGCCGTTAACTTTTGCGGTTGGCTGGTCAGATGGAACCAGCGCCCCGACAGCCGCCGCTCCTGGCGCTGAGGATGCTGTTGATGGTCTGGTGCTGCCATCGGATCGAACCTGGTTCATTTTCCAGGGTTACGTTTCCGACTTCCCGTTTGATTTTCAGGGTAACGCTGTTGTGACGACCTCCGCCACGATCCAGCGGTCTGGCTCTTCCGTATGGGTGCCGAAGGCCGCAGCGTAATTAATATGCCCGGTTATCCGGGCTTTTCTATTCAGGAGCTGAAATGCAACTTACTCTCGATACGTTAAAAGAAACCGGTGGCTTTACCGGGCGTCCCGTGGAAAAAGAAATTAAGTGGAAAGGCCGTGACGGGAAAGAGCATATCGCAACCGTCTATGTGCGCCCGATGGGCTACCACACCACTAAAGCTGAACTGCTGGCGTATAACGGGAAATCGGACCCGATTGCTGAGCGCATTGCGGCGCATATTTGCGATCAGGACGGCGCCCCAGTGTTTACCGCGGCTGACATTCTTGGAACTGCTACCCCAGATCGTGGTGCGCTGGACGGTCCGATCGTTATGGCCCTCCTGGCTGCAATTCATGATGTAAACGAACTGGGAAAGACTACGAGCTAACCGGCGAGGATGAATTCTGGTGCGAACTGGTGATGAACGGCATCGGTGGCCGCACCATCGCAGAGGCTCAGGAGCGGATGAGTCGCAGGGAATTTCTGGTTTGGCTCAAGTACCGTGAGAAGTACGGACCGCTCAATATCATGATGCGTACCGAGTGGGGGGCGTCGCTGTTGGCTTCTGTTCTGGCTAACATCAATAAGGCAAAGAGCACGCCTCCGTTCAAGGTTAGTGACTTTGCACCGCACATCAACGAAGCGCCATTATCTCTGGAAGAAGCTATGAAAAATTGGCATTGATATGATTTATTTGGTTATATTCTCTATGGAATGATTATATTGATACCGAGGGAATTATGATAAAGAAATCAGCTGTTGTTTTTACTGTAATACTTTTAGGTGGCTGCGTTAGTGCGCCAGATAAGACGGAGTTAAGTCGGGCAGATTATGGTAAGTTACCTGAGAATTATCAGGAAATAATTAAAGGTAGTATGTCGGCGCGCCTTAAAGACCCTTATTCTGCACGATATGATTTCAATGAGCCTTTCAAGGGGTGGTGCAAGTCAGGATTTACAACTTATTATGGATGGTTAGTTCCTTTTACTCTTAACGCTAAAAACAGTTATGGCGGTTATGTCGGTAATAAGTCATACCTTTATCTGGTGAATAAAAATAATGCCATTGACTATACGGCCTCCTTCCAGGTGGGAGGGTGCGGGAAAAGTTAGATTAGTGAATGAAAATAAACCTCGCTTCGGCGGGGTTTTTTATTGCCCGGAGAAAATTAAATGGCTGGCAAGTCCCTTGGTACTTTAACAATTGATCTAATAGCAAAGGTCGGCGGATTTGTTCAAGGAATGGATAAAGCTGAAAGGGCATCCCAAAAATGGCGTGACCAGGTAAAAAAAGACGCCAAGGAAATAAGCACCTCAATTATTGCTATTGGAGCAGCTGCGGCAACTGCCGCCGTCGGGATTGGCGCTGCTGGGCTGGCAATTGTAAAAAATACAGCGCAGCAAGTGACCGAGGCAGATCGCTGGGCTAAGTCATTAAAAATGTCCACCCAGGACTTGCTATCCTGGCAATACGCAGCTGAACAGGCAGGTTTAACCGGCGATAACATAGCCGATATTTTCAAAGACATTAATGATAAAGTCGGCGATGCGGTCCTGAACAAATCAGGTGAGGCTGCGCAGGCTTTGGACACGCTCGGGCTTTCAGCTCAGAAGCTGGCCCAGCAATCCCCTGATAAACAGTTGCTGGCTATTAGTTCGGCATTACAGAAAATACCCACTCAGGCTGGGAAAACCAACATCCTTGAAAGCTTAGGGAATGACCTGTCAAAAATGCTTCCGTTGTTTGACAACAACAACGAAAAGCTAAAACAGTTTCTTCAGTTATCAAAGGATTTTGGCGTAGCTCCGCCGCAGGAAGATATTGATAACTTAGTTAAAGTTAATCAATTTTTTCAGGATATAGAGACAAGCGCCCGTGGCTTAAAAATGGAAATTGCGTCTGGCCTGGCAAAAGTAGATTTATCACCTCTACAGGACGGGCTTGATAGTATCCATGATGTTTTCACTGACCCTGCTATCCTACAGGGCCTGTCCGACCTGGTAGGTGAAGCGATCAGTTTAGCCGGTGTTGTAGGTCGTATTGCTGGTGGGCTTGGAGCTATTGCCTCTTACACCCGCTCTAGGGTCGGTGCGGTATCAGGGAACTATGATTCAGCTGACGAAAAAGATATTGAGCAGCGCATCGAGTTCCTCAATAAAAGAGGGAATCAAAGTAAAGAACAAAAAGATGAGTTAGATTTTTTAAATAAACGCCTTCAGTTCCTTCGAGCCATCAAATCCAGTTTAACCCCAGAGGAAGTAGAGAAAGGAGCTAATGGGTTAACTTCGCTTCTCTCTGATATGGGAATACAACCGCCAAAAGGTGACGATTACAAACTGGGGAAAGGGGAATCAAATCAGAAGGTAACTACAAAAAGCAACCCAACTGAAAATGCTTTTAAAAGCCGCCTTCTTGATTTACAAAAACAAGCTGCTCTCATTGAAACTACTGGCAAAAAAACTGCAGAAGTTACAGAGCTTGAAAAAGTAAATTTTGATATAACAAGTGGTAACCTAAAGAAATTATCAGAAGCGCAAAAAAACCAACTTCGAGATGCGGCTAAGTTCCTAGACTCCAAGAAGGAAGAGTTACGCCTTAATCAGGAAAACGCGAAAGTAGCTGAGTACGTATCAGGCCTTGAAAGACAGAATAAATTAATTAAGCAGGGATATGATAGTGAATTTATTGGGCGTTATTCTGGCGATCGAGAGCGTAGCCGGATGCAAGAGCGCAACAGTATTCAGCAGGAGTATGAGGGGAGTCGCGATGATTTATTAAAGCAATATCAATCCGGAGATATTTCTAAAAGTCTTTATGACGCTGAAACTGAAGCTTTGCAGGATGCACTGAATAAGAGGCTAGAAATTCAAAATGATTATTATAAACAACAGGATGAATTACAGAATGATTACAGTGCTGGGTTAATTTCTGGTTTTGCTACACAGGCTACTGCTGCGATGGATTTGTACTCCACAATGCAGCAGGTTGGGGCGCAAACATTCAGCAGCATGACCGACATGATTATAGCTTGGGCAGAAACTGGAAAGTTGAACGCTCAAGATTTTGCAGCGACCTTTATACAGTCTGTAGGTGCGGCAATGCTGCAATATGCCGCTGCTCAGGTAGCAATGGCGGCACTTAATGCCTTCACGCAATGGATAGGTGTTCCTTACGTTGGCCCGGCGGTGGCTCCGGCTCAAGCAATTGCAGCAGCTGCAGCAGCTGGCGTGTTCATGACTGCTATCGGATCGGCGCTTCATGGACAGGCTCACGACGGTATCGACTCTGTGCCCGAAACAGGAACCTGGCTCCTGCAGAAAGGTGAGCGCGTTACGACTGCTAAAACCAGCGCAAAACTTGATGCCACTCTGGATCGAGTAGCAAACCAGTCAACAGGGGGGGCAACCTATGCGCCGAGTATGAGTTTCTATGTCAACGGCGATCCCTCTGATGCTCAAATCGCCATGATGAAGAAAGCTGCATCCGATGGGGCTCAGATGGGGTATCAAAAAGCGGTTCAGTCTATTGCTACCGGGCAGGGTGATTTACATAGAGCTCTGATGGGGAAAACTACCTCGGGGAGGAAAATTAGCTGATGGCAATTTCAACTAATCTCAATTACCCGAAGGATTATCTCCCTTGCCCATTGAAGGAGAACTTTGGTCTTAAAGCGACTTCTCCGCTAAAAAGTACAGCGATGGTTACCGGCAGGCGGCGACAAAGGCGAGCTTATACTTCGGTTCCTACTCAAACGCCAGTTTCATGGATCTTTACTGATGGTCAGGCACAGCTTTTCGAAGCCTGGTACCGCGACATCATTACCGATGGGGCTGACTGGTTCAACATGCCGCTGCTTACCCCTTTAGGTGCGCAAGATTATGTCTGTAGGTTTGTCGATATATACGAGGGACCGACACCAGAGGGCGGTAAATACTGGCGATATAGTGCAACGCTGGAATTATGGGAGCGTCCAATCCTTCCGCCTGGCTGGGCCGAGTTCCCTGACTTCATTGTGAACAGCGATATTCTTGATCTTGCAGTTAACAGGGAGTGGCCAAAGGCTTGATTAAAACCGTTTCACCTTCATAATAACCTGTGTCGATTTGTGGGAAAGTCCTTCATGCCGCTCCGTAGCCGGAGCGTGAAATAAAGTGAGGAATAGCGATCCTGCCGGTGAGGGTACACCCACATTCGACACCAATTTTTAAGGCCACCTTCGGGTGGCCTTTTTTATTGGGTAAAAATCATGACAAGGCTTAACAGGCTCTATGCCAGCAGCGGGCCGGAGGTGATCATTGAAACGCTGCAGATCACCGTTGGCTCAGATGTTCACTACCTGTGCCAGGGGTATGAGGATATTACGGCGACGACAGAGAGCGGCAATACCGTAACGTTTACAGCCTGCGCGATTGACATTGCGCTGCCGGCGCGCAACGCGGACGGTACGCAAGATTTGAAATTTGCCCTGTGCAATGTTGATGGTGTTGTGTCCACGACGATCCGCAATGCCCTGGCTAACAGGTTGTCTGCATCGCTGACATACCGCTGTTTTATCTCCACGGATTTAGCGGCCCCTGCGGAAGTGCCGTATACGCTGAAAATCAAGTCTGGTTACTGGACGGCGACAGAGGCGCAGATTACCGCGGGTTATATGAATATCCTTGATACAGCCTGGCCGCGATACCGCTACACGCTCCCTGTATTCCCCGGACTGCGTTATATCAGCTAAGGAATCCCAATGTTTAACCCTGATAAATACCGTTCAGTCACCTGGCTGAAGGGCGGGCGCGTATACCCGCAACTCGACTGTTTCGGCATTGTGAACGAGATACGCCGCGACCTGAATTTACCCGTCTGGCCCGATTTTGCAGGGGTCACCAAAGACGACGGCGGCCTCGACCGGGAAGCGCGCAGGATGATGCTTACCCTTGAGCGCTGCGAGCCCTGCGAAGGGGCTGGCGTGGCCTGCTATTCCGGGTCGACCGTCACCCATGTGGGGATCGTTGTCAGTATCGGTGGCCTGCTGCATGTGGCGGAATGTAATCCGGGAACGAACGTCACCTTCCTGCCGTTGCCGCGGTTTAAGCGCCGATTTGTCAAAGTGGAGTTCTGGCAATGACCATTCGTTTTTATCCGTCCCGGCTTCCCGGTGAACCTCTCGAAACGCATGAACATGGCGTAACCAGCCTTCGAAACTGGCTGGCGGTGAATGTTGAAGGTTACGAGGATCGGGATGTACCGCCGTTAACCATTGAGGTTGACGGTCTGTCCATTCCGCCAGGCGAGTGGGCTACTTGCGTGATCCACCCTGAAAGTGATGTCCGGCTTTATCCGGTGCCCTTCGGGCTGGAGGCCGCCACCATCGCGTGGATAGGTGTCGGCATCTCCGTTGCTGCAGCAGCTTATTCGCTGTTTATGATGAGCAGTATCGATACGGGGGGCTATACCTCATCCACAGGGCGGAGTCTCGACCTGAACCCGGCAAAGGCAAATACTGCAAAACTCGGTGATGCCATTCGTGAGGTGTTTGGTCGGGTGTGTATCTACCCTGATTATGTGGTGCAGCCGGTTACCCGGTTTGATGCCGCCGATCCTACGAAAATGCGCGTCCAGATGCTGCTGTGTCTCGGTGTCGGTGATCTGATTTATACCAATGGCGATATCCGGGTTGGCAGTACGCCAGCTTCAACGCTGCCGGGGTTCAGCAGCACCCATTACCCGCCAGGCGCTGACGTTTCCGGCGATGAGCGCAGCGAGAACTGGTTCAACTCGACAGAGGTCGGTGGAACATCAAGCGGAACAGGGCTGGACATGGCCCAGACCTCACCTGATTCCGACGATATTATCGCTGACAGCATGACGGTTTCTGGTGCATCCGTAACCTTTACAGGCCTTGATACGGATGATGGTGACGATGACGACGAGGACGATAATTCTCTTCCGGACAGCTGGGTAACGGGGGCCATAGTTGAAATTAAGGCGCCGACAAATTATCTGATCTCCACCTCTTCTGGTTACAGTGTTTTTGCCAGCTCGTTGCTTACCGAACTTGCTCCCGTAGCGGGTATGCCGGTGACGCTGAGTTTCAACAGTGTCGATTATGACCTCGTCATTGCGTCCTATACCCCAAGTCAGGAGGCGGTGCCTGGCGAGGGTGGCAGTGCAGCAAAAATTCAGGCCAGTGCCGCTCCTGTTACCTACGATTTTTCGACCAGTTCCAGTACGTTCATGATCACATGGCAGGGTACCACCTATACGGTGTCGCTGGTAGCGAACTATATCTCGATGTCGGGACTGCTGGCGGCTATTACCGAGGGGCTCACTGGCTCCGGCCTGGTCGCACGGGACAACGGCGGTACCGTACTAATAACCGAGGCGGCCAGTCCGTTCGTTGGTGGGGCAATCACATCCTCCTCACTGCCTGCAGCCGTTTTCGGTGATGCCCCGGTTTACACCTCCGGCACGGCATCAACCGGCGGCAGCCCGGCGGTAACGGCAAACGTGACGCTTGCGTATAACAGCACTACGGGAACCGCATTCTCGGGCATGCCTGAAGGTGTGCAACGGCTTTCCCTTGCTCACCGCGGGAATGAGTACCAGATCGTCTCTGCCGACGGCACAACGGCAACAGTGGCGCGCCTGGTTAATGGGTCCGTTGATGAGTCGTGGCCGGGATTCACCGCCAGGACGATGATCGACTATGAGGCCACTGGTCTTAACGACACGCTGAGCTGGCTGGGGCCGTTCCTGGTTTGCCCTGAAAATGAGACCGTCGATATGTTCGAGGTGAATTTCTCTTTCCCGAACGGCATTTGCGGCTTTGACAGTAAGGGGAAAAAGCGGCTCCGGCATGTTGAGTGGGAGATTCAGTATCGCGTCTACGGTTCTGGATCGGGGTGGGTGAGTCACCAGGGCGAGTACGCGCTGAAAAACATCAACGGGTTAGGTTTCACTGAGCGGATCATGCTCAGTTCTCCGGGGCTTGTAGAGGTTCGATGCCGTCGGCGCAATGAGCAGGGTTCAAACAATGCCAGGGATTCGATGTACTGGCAGGCACTGCGTGGGCGGCTGCTGACACGACCCTCATCCTATCCCGGTGTGTCGCTGATGGCGGTGACCGTTGAGACGGGCGGGAAGCTGGCGGCGCAGTCTGACCGCCGCGTAAATGTTGTGGCAACGCGTTCCTATGACTCAGGAACGGCCAGAACCATTTCGGGGGCGCTGCTGCATGTCGGAAGCTCGCTGGGTCTGGAGATGGACGTCGATACCATCAACGCGCTGGAGTCTGCGTACTGGACACCGCGGGGCGAAAATTTCGATTTCGCCACCGGCGACAGTATCTCGGCGCTGGAAATGCTGCAGATGATAGCCAGTGCCGGGAAATCCCGCTTCCTGTTAAGCGATGGCCTTGCGACGGTCAACCGCGAGGGGATTAAGCCCTGGACGGGGATCATAACGCCGCATGAGATGGTGGAGGAGCTGCAGAGCGGATTTACCGTGCCGTCCGACGATGATTTTGATGGTGTCGACGTGACGTACATCAATGGCGTCACCTGGGCAGAGGAGACTGTTAAATGTCGGACACCCGATAATCCCACGCCGGTGAAAATCGAGAACTACAAACTCGATGGGGTGCTCAATCAGGATCACGCCTACCAGATCGGCATGCGTCGCCTGATGAAGTATCTTCAGCAGCGGGTTACATACCAGACCACCACCGAGCTGGATGCGCTCTGCTACAACACAGGCGATCGCATCGTGCTCACGGATGATATTCCGGGGAACAACACGATTTCCTGTCTGGTGGAGGCGATGACAACGGCTGGTGGCGTGACAACCTTCACCGTTACGGAGCCTCTGGACTGGTCTTTCGAAAACCCCCGTGCGCTGATCCGCTATCAGGATGGCTCGGCATCCGGTCTGATGGTGGCGAGCAGAGTGGGGGATTATCAGTTGTCCGTTCCCCATCTGAGTGATTTTGATGACCCATTGAAGATTGACCAGACTTCACCAGCCATTGAGCCAGTCCGCCTGGTGTTCTGCGGCTCAACGCGTCATGTCTATGACGCCATTGTTGAGGAGATTGCCCCGCAATCAGACGGGACGTGTCAGGTTACCGCCAAAGAGTACCGCGCATCCTTCTACGACTACGACAACGCCAGTTATCCCGGCGACATTGCATAAAACAGAAATAACTCTCAACAACCCGCTTCGGCGGGTTTTTTTGTTATAGGGCGACTATGAGCACATATAAAACGAACAATCCTTTAGGTTCCGCCGCCGTAAAGGACCTGTACGATAACGCTGAAAACGTGGATAAATTCGTTAACGACAGGACAAAAGAGGAGTTAGAGGACCGGTTAGGTGTGCTTCGCAAAACCTGGCACGGCATGGAGATGATCTTCAGCCGCTTTATCGACTACATCACTGGTCGCGGCGAGCAGGCAGTTGCAGCTATCGGCTGGCAGGAGCTTGGCAACTGGGCTGTTGGTCTGGCTGTAGATAATCGCCAGCAAATCGTCTACTACAATGGCTCCTGGTACAAATACCTTGGTGAGCTTGAGCACGTCATTGCCGGAGATTCTCCTGAGAACGATGGCGGTGTGTGGTCGGCTGTAAACCCCACCGGGAAATGGTCGAACATCGGTGACGCGGCTCTTCGTTCAGAGATGGGTTCAAGCAAAACCGGAATGGGAGCTTACCTTTCGGCCTATCAGCGACAGTGGGCACTGGAACTTATTAGCAATGTCGCCACCTATCTGAACGCCGAGAAAGTTAATTTATGGGAATATCGACATCTGGCGATAGATACTATAGTTAATGACGTTGAAACAATTAACTGGACACCTGCTCTGATTCAGGCGCTCGTTGATGGTGCAAAATATAAGCGGCAGGTTTATGCACCAGGCGGGAGATATTACTTTCAGAAAATGCCTGAGTTTATCAATCTGGACACATCCGGTACAACAACCTCTATGTCCATGTATTCGCTGGTTGGTGACGGACACGATAAAACTATTTTCTGGACAGATAGCCTGGTTGGCCGGGAAATGCACTTCAGTACGTGCCGCTTTTATTTTGATAAATTTAGTGTGCAGCGCGTACTACAGGGGGATGATGCCGCATACCGGGATAGCGCGATACCCATCATGCAGCTTGGACGCAGTACTGACATCTCTGCGGCCAGGCTCGGTTATATGGGGGATGTACGCTTCAACGGCAGTCCGTGGGGTCTGAACATAGAGCACTGCTGGGACTCAATTTTCCAGGATGTCATTGTCCATAATTTCCAGACATCAGGCATTCGCATAGGCATTCATGATGTAGACAACAGTAACAACCTGTTGTTTATCAGAACACATATTGAAAGCTGTCAGTATAAAGGTGAAAACCTGTGTCGCGCCTTTGCTGATATGTCAGATGCGACTGGTTCGCGGGTAAACCATAACATCACCCTCATTCAGCCGCATATTGAGCCTGTTAATCTGCGTTGCCATATTTTTTATTCATCCTATGGAAAAAATATCAAAGTCATCAATCCGGCATTCAACCGAAACAATGGCTCCGTGGATAAAGGGTTATACCTCGACCCTTCTCTCGCTGCGCCAGCGGTGTACTCGTCGGATGGTGTCAACATCCACATTGATGGTGGTCAGATTCAGCATATCGGGCCACGCAGTGACACCGTTGCTCCCCTGTTTAAGTTTGTTGGTACGCATAAAGGTTGGCGGTGTGACAGCTACATTGATACCGGGAAGGCGACTTCACGCACTGATTTACTGTCTTCAGTTGACGTTTCAAGAAGCAATAATGGGTTACGTGAAATTTCATTTAAGGGAGCGACAGTCAACTCATTTACCTCGATGAGCTCTGTAGGCGACAGATTGAGAGTGGCTCCTTTAAATGACCTGCAAAAAGTATTCGATCTGGTTGCAGAAACCTTCATCCCACCGGGGGAAACGGACACTATCGCACGGATTATTGCGATGTATTCCAACACGCAGGATTTATCCACTCCCCAGCAAAAGGCGTGGGATATCACCAGTGCCGGACATGCATCATTTAAGGCGTTGCGCGGTCAGCAGTACATCATTCAGGCCGGAGCAGTGGCGACGGTTAACGTAGGTGTCGGGGCACTGGAGCGGCGCGGAACTTATCTGATTAGCGGGGTGGAAAACAATAACCAACTTTTTGCGATGTTCTTTAATGTTCCAGGACAGGCTCCCAGTGAAATTAAAACTGGCTCCAGCGTTAATTTATCAAGAGTGCAACCTGATGCATCTGTCACCGGCAAGCTGTGTGTGTATCAGAATAATCAATATATCAATCTTGAAAACAGAACCGCATCCGCGGTGACTGTTAACGTCAATTTTTTTGCTTGAGGTGATTATGTCATTGTCGTTATACCGCTCAACAAGAACTGTCCAAGCTTTAAAGATAGCATCCGTCTCTATAGATGAGGATTACTCGGCGGTTCTGAAAGATGCTTCAGGTAATGAGATTACCGTCAGCGCGGATTATGTCGTGCGTGAAAAGCCAATGATTGGAGGATATTATATGAAAAATGATGACGGCTTTGAGGCTTTTATAGTTGCGCAGGTTTTTGAAAAGGAGTTTTCTGAATCTAATGGAGATGTTGAATTTTAGATGTGAGCCTTTGTATGTTATGATTTTGTGGGCTTTGTTTTTTGAGTGAGTCGTTAATTAATCTTCTTGATGGGGTAAATATAAGCCACCTCTATATTGGTGGCTATAAGGTTTATTAATGTTGTTTATTTTTGATAAAGTAACGAGTGAAGTCTTGTTATGGCATTTATAGCATTTTTTAATACAAGAGTTACATCAACACCTGAGCTTGTGCAAAACATTAATGATTCATACTCTGTACATGATATGTCATTTAAACC